>OLXI01000983.1_pt1 | contig 14970 bp, 13 predicted proteins | sample 1674181 | NCBI WGS metagenome assembly OLXI01 (sample SAMEA103958148, study PRJEB25191) | human gut metagenome | reverse complement strand
ACAGATGCGATTATAAAAAATATTTCCTTGCTGGATACAAGTAAAATATTAGAGCCGCAGAAAACAATGATCTTCTTTGATGAATTACAGGATTTTCCTGAAATTGCTACAGCGTTAAAATTTTTTAAGCTTGATGGACGTTTTGATGTTATCTGCAGTGGTTCCATGCTTGGCAGCAATTACAAAAGGATTGAAAGCAACAGTGTAGGCTATAAAACAGATTACGAAATGTATTCCCTGGATTTTGAGGAATTTTTGTGGGCCAAGGGACATCAAAAATCGGTGCGCGACAGTTTTTTAGAGCATATGCGTACGCTTAAGCCTTTTAGTGAGGTTGAAATGCAGGTGTTCATGCAATTATTTACCGAGTACTGCATTTTAGGCGGCATGCCTGCTGTGGTGCGCGAATACATAGAGAAGGGAACCTTTGCCGGTTCTCTGGAAACACAAAGGCAGCTTTTGGCGGATTATGAAGAGGATATACGTAAGTATGCCGATGGCATGGACCAGACACGTATTCTGAATGTATTCAAGCATATACCTGTACAGCTGGCGAAGGATAATAAAAAGTTTCAGATAACGAAGGTAGCTAGGGGGGCGCGTTTTAAGGATTATCGTGGCTGCATAGAATGGCTGTGTGATGCAGGGATTATTAATGCCTGCTACTGTCTGTCTTTTCCGGAGCTGCCGCTGAAGGGCAATTATGATGAGACGAAATATAAGCTGTATATGGCTGATACTGGCCTCTTGGTGGCCATGCTTGACGATGAGGCGCAGGAGGATTTGCGTGCCTATAAAAATTTAGGTGTCTATAAGGGCGCATTGTACGAAAATATTGCAGCAGAGGCGTTAAAAAAAGCCGGTTGCGGCTTGTATTATTATAAAAAAGATGATTCTACGCTGGAAGAAGATTTCTTTATGCGTACTGCTGACAATCTTGTGCCGGTTGAGGTTAAAGCGACCAATAACATGGCCCGCTCCTTGAATACCCTGATTAACAGTGATAAGTATCCGGATATAAAATTCGGCATTAAGGTTGTAGGTGGTAATATAGGCTGCAATAATAATGTCTATACGTTTCCTTATTTCTGCACCTTTTTGTTGAAGGAGTATTTGCGCAGCTTTGGCAGGTAGGCCTGCCTAAACTTGCCAAAAGCTTGTATCTGTGCTATTATAAATATAGAAAAGGTGCTTCCGATAGACGGTTGCCCTTAAAACTTTTAGTTATGAAAAATAACCGTCAGTTTGCGAGGCTGGGCGGTTATTTTTTTGCGTTCTTGTTGATTTCCATACCTAATTTAATGCAAGCAATGCATAAGCTCAGCGAAGCAATAACTTCGAGTATATCCATCAGTAACACCTCCCTCTTGCGGGATTTTCAGTGAAACTGAATTTATCGCGTCAGAGGGCAACCGCCTACCGTTATGGAAGCATCATAAAAATATTTTAACATATATAAAGGAAGCTTACAACGAACAAACGGTTCAATTTTGGCGTGAAATTTTACCAATGCCTGTCGCACGAAGAAGAAAGCATTATGATTGCCAAGTGGCCTAAGGCTGTTATCGAAAAAGAAAAAGCTAAGGCTGAAGACCTTATAAAAATAAGCTAGACTAAAAAAATCTGCTGTTGCCGGATTTGTACTAGTGAATAGGTACGAGTTCGGCGGCAGTTTTTTATAGCAGTAAAATAGTCAGAAAATTATGTTGACTTCTGGCAGGATGAATGCTATACTGTTAAAAATAAAGAATAATCAGATAATTACAAAGGAGTTGCTGAGATGCAGTCAGATTATAAGCTTATCAGACAGGTGATAGAAGGACTAAGTATGATGAATAATAAATTTATGAATCTTATGCTGGATGATAATGTGTCGGCAGCGCAAATAATGTTGCGCGTTATTTTGAAAGATGATAAAATCAAAGTGAAAAATGTAAGAATACAAAGATTTATCCAGAATATTTACGGACATTCCGCACAGTTGGATATTTTGGCAGAGGATGGATTGGGCAGATATTTTAATGTGGAAGTGCAGCGAAGCGATGAAGGCGCATCTGTGAGAAGAGCAAGATTTTACAGCAGTGTGTTAGACACGCAGTTTTTGCAAGCCAATAGGGATTACAATGAGTTGCCTGACAGCTATATCATTTTTATTACTGAAAATGATGTATTTAAGAAAGGACTTCCGCTTTACAGCGTAGAGCGCGTAATTAAAGAGGAGAGTTCAGATTTCTCTGATGGATCGTATATTGTTTATGTAAACAGTAATTGTCGTGACAATACTGCGTTGGGGAGACTGATGCAGGATTTGTATTGTACAGAACCGGCAAAGCTGCACTATAAAGTGTTTGCCGAGCGTATGGAGTTTTTAAAATGTAGCAAGGAGGGCGAAGAAAAAATGACAGACATCATTGAATTATATGCACAGAATGTAGCTGAGCAAGCAGCTAAAGAAACGGAGCATAAGAAAAGTGTAGAGGTTGCTTTGAGCTTGTTAGCAGATGGTATGAGTATTGAATTTGCCGCTAAGCACAGCAAGCTTGCCTTGGAAGAGGTGCGCCGTCTGGCAGAAAAGAGAACTGCTTAAGCTTAATGCAGCACTTCCTAAAAACCGTACAAACCGTACAAAACCGTACAATCCCTTGCCACATGCGGCTTTGGGGTTGTACGGTTTTTTGTATGTGTACGGTATTGAGTTTACGCAGTTTGTGCCTGCGGCGGCAGGTAGCGCAGGTCAATATCCCTGCGGTAGCGATTAGATACGATATTATAGGAATCTAAAAGCTGTTGCTTTTTGGCGTTAATTCTGCGGCCAAGGCTATTGCTTTTTATTTCCTTATAATGCATAGCGTCCAACAATCCTTGCGCTGTGCCGTGCCAATGGCCGTTGCATTGCTGCACAAAGGCGCTGATTGCTTCCAGCACCTCGTCCGGTGGCTGCAGAAAGCGGCTTGCAGCAGCTCGCTCCAGCATCCAGAGGCAGCGTGCCTGCGAAAAGCTCAGCGAAAGCAGCTGGTCAGCAAGGTCGCGGCCGACAATCTCCAGGGAAGCATTATGGTCACCGCGCTGACTTTTGCGCAGCACCATAGCACCGTCCGCCGCACCCAAAAGACCGTTGGAGCCGGAAATCATCTCAAAGGAGTCTTCAGACTGCTGCTTGCGCGTATGATGCACCAGCAGAAGGCAAATATTATGCTTATCGGCAAATTCCTTCAGCCTGGCGGCATTGTTATAGTCACGGGCGTAGTTGAATTTTTCGTCCTGGACAGAGCGTATTTTTTGCAAGGTATCAATAATTATCAGACGCACGTCAGGATATTTTTTGATAAAGGAGCTTAGCTGCTCCTCCAGACCGTTGCCAAGCTCCTGCGCACTTATTGCCATATGCAGGTTTTCTGCGACCTCCATATCAAACATGCGCACAAGGCGCTGCTGCAGGCGGGAAAATTTATCCTCTAAAGCAAGATAAAGCACACTGCTTTGCTGTACAGGATAAGACCAGAGCTGTTCGCCGCGGGCAACGTGGTAGGCAAGCTGCGCCATCAGAAACGATTTACCTATCTTCGGTGCACCTGCCAGAATATACAGCCCCGGATAGAGCAAATCCTGGATAATTGGCTGAGGCACGGGAAACTCCGCGTCATAAAGCTCCGGCATGGAAAGCGTCTGCAGCTCCGGTGCGGAAGGAGCTGCGGAAGGCGGTTGGAATACATTGTCGATTGTTGTCATAAAAAGCCTCCTCTCAAAATATAAAATATTCACGACTTAAACATAAATAGTTTAGCTTACAAGACTATTATAATAAATAAATTTAGTTAAGTCAAGGAAAATGAATAAATTTTCTGACGATAATAGATTTGCTTGTCAACAGCCTTATTTAATACTATACTGAAAATAATAGAATTTGTTTTAGTTGGAGGTGCTTAGTATGGCTATAGACATAGCTATGGGCAGACGCATCTGCTATTTTCGTTATAAGCATAATTTGACGCAGAAGCAGCTTGGCTTGCTTTTAGGATATTCGGAATCTACGGCGGAGGTGCGCATAAACCAGTATGAAAACGGCATCAGGAGGCCCAAGGAGGCTACGTTGCAAAGGCTGGGCGAAATTTTTGGCGTGGATGCTGCTGTGTTCAAGATTCCTGAAGTTTATAATTGGGCAGGCTTAATGCAGACGTTTTTTTCCATGGAGGATCGTGCTGGCTGGAAGATTACCAAGGTTGACAGTCATTTTGCCATAATACTTGATACGAAGCTGGACGAGGACTGTTCGCAGAGAATGTTTAATGACAGCGTGTTGCAGGAATGGCTGGATATGCAGACAGCACTGGAGCATGGTAAAATAACGCGTGAGGAATATGACGATTGGCGCTATCATTATAATGAATTGAGCTTAGGAAAGCATACATCGGCAGTGAATAAGCGGTTGGACGAAGCTTGGCTCAAGGAGAGTGAAACCGTACAGGACGAATAAAACCGTACAGGCGCAAGCCTTGCAGCATGGGGCTTTGTACGGTTTGTACAGTTTTGTACGGTTTTGGAGGAGTGCAGGCACTGTACGCTTTTTATTTTGTTGCCTAAGGCACATTTTATTGAATTGCAGTGCTTCTTGGGTTACAATAAAAGAAAAAGGGAGGCGGTAAAGATGGCTAAATTTTGTACTAATTGCGGGAGTGAGTTGAATCTTGGCGCTAAGTTTTGCGTGAACTGCGGCCAGAAGGTGGAGCAGGAGCAAAATCCACAGGCGGGAGCTGGAGCTGCTGCTGTTACCGGTGTTGCAGCCGGTGCTGCCAGCAGTGCTGATATAAGCTATAAAAAGAGTATTAATGACAGTCCTGAGCAAGAATGTTTTGGTGCTGCCGATGCTCAAGCAAACGTAAATACTGACGCTAATGCTGATGGCAATCCTAAGGTTAATCCTGATCCTGATGAATTTAAGCATACCAATGCTGCCGGTGAAGCTGACACCGATGCGTATAGCGCTCAGGTAGCACCTAAAGCAGGCAAGAGGTTTTTGAACCTTGGCGAGGGCCTGAACCTGCTGTTTAAGGACAGCAGTGCGGATAAGGAAGCTGTTTTCAAGGAGCTGTTCTTTACGTCTTAGGGACGCTTGAACCGCAAGTCTTATATTTACAGAAGCTTTTTCCTGTCAGTGGTGCTTTGTGTGGTGCAGGGGATTTTGACCTTTGCAGCCGAAACTTTCGGTGCTCTTGATCTTCTCTTTTCGATTATCGCCTTTGTGCTCGGCATATTCCAACTGGCAGCTAATATTATGATGGGCGTGCGCCGCTTGCATGATTTGGATAAATGTGACTGGTGGATGCTGCTTTTGATTGTGCCTCTGGTTAATCTTTTCTTCTGCCTTTATCTTTTGTTCTTCAAGGGAACGGAGGGGCCGAACGAATATGGGGACGACCCTTTGCAGCAGTAGGACTGCTATAAGCATATAAAATATGGTGATATCCACTTAGCAAAATAGTCGCTCGTTCTTGGGGACGCAGCGGCTATTTTTGCGCTTTTTCGCAAGACGCGGCGCGCGAAACTATGTTATAATAAACTGTCAGTTAATTATTGATGGAGGCGTAAGCACAATGAATTATACAGAAAGCCTGGCATATTTGGATAGCCTGGGCAAATTTGGCATTAAGCTCGGTATGGAGCGTATTGAAGGACTTTTGCGGGAGCTGGGAAACCCGGAGCAAAAGATTAAAACAGTGCATGTAACCGGCACTAACGGTAAAGGCTCTGTTACCAGCATGATTACGAATATTCTGCTGGCAGCAAACCTGAAGGTGGGCAAGTTCACTTCCCCACATCTGGTGAAGTACAACGAACGCATCAACCTCAACGGCAAGGATATCAGCGACGAGGATTTTGCTACGGCGATTACTGCGGTAAAGGTTGCTGCCGACAGCGTTGTCAAAAAGGGCGTGTGCGAGCAGCCGACGCAGTTTGAGATTCTGACTGCGGCAGCATTTTTATATTTTTATCTGCAGAAGGTTGATTATGCTGTTATTGAGGTAGGCATGGGCGGCCTGTGGGATTCCACCAACGTAATTACGCCGGTGGTCAGCGTTATTACCAATGTTGCGCTGGACCATACTGACCGCTGCGGCAAAACTTTGGAGCGCATTGCTATGCAGAAGGCAGGCATTATCAAGGAGAAGGTGCCTCTGGTTACCGCTGCCGAAGGCAATGAAGCTCTTGGTCCTATTGTAAGCCTGGCTATGTTTAAGGAAGCGCCTGTTTATCTTTACGGAAAGGCTTTTCACGGCACGGAGGTAAAAAGCTCGATGGAGGGCCAGACCTTTACTCTGCATGCAGGTGATTTTTATCATTCCGATTATGAAATCAAGCTGCCGGGCGAGCATCAGATTAAGAATACCAGCGTAGCGATTGTTGCTGCCAAGCTGGTGAGCAAGCAGGATGACCGCATTAACGAGCTGGCACTGCATGTGGGTGTAGCGAATACCGTTTGGCCGGGACGTTTGGAGCGTATTCATAAGAATCCGGATATTATTCTGGACGGTGCGCACAATCCTGACGGTGCCAAGGCTCTGCGTAATGCTTTGGATAAATACTATCCCGGCAAGCAGGTGCAGTTTGTCTTTGGCATGATGGGTGACAAGGATATGAGCGGTGTTATCAAAACGCTGATTAAGCAGGAAGATGTTGTTTACACCGTGCGTGCCGATGAGGGTGCGCGTGCTGCGGAGGCTGCGGATTTGGCGAAGCTGGTGGGCAGCAATGCTGTTGCGGAAGCAGATTTGGCAACTGCTTATGATGCTGCTATCAGCGGAGCAGGCACTGACGGTGTTGTGTGCGTTTGCGGCAGCCTGTATCTGGTGGGCGAGTTTAAGAAGATGCTGCTGGCGGATAAGCGAGTGATGAACTGAAGGCGATATTGAGGTTTATTGACTTCGGTAACGAGTATCTGCGTCGCAATTAAATGCTGCGCTGCGATATATTAATGGCTTGTTTAAGAAAATAGAATCTTTTGTTAGGGTGCATCATGACAAAACTGGCAAATTATCTCGAAAATAAAATATGGTATATGCTGCTGTTTACTGTGGCGGTTATTCCTCTGGAGCAGGAGTTCACCTCCTTCTGTGTGGCGATGACCTTTATCGGCGCAGTGATTGTGTCGCATGTTAAGGGGCGCCCGCAGCAGGAGAATGTGCTGAAGCCGTGGCAGCAGGGAGCGTTTTATCTTCTTTTGCTGATTGCGGTTGTTTCGGTATATTCTTCCTTGGACAGATTTTTGTCCTTCTGGAATCTGGTGTATGTTGTAGGCCAGTATGCGGCGCTGTTTTTTGTGCTGCTGCGTTACGGACGCAGCAGTGAGCAGGACAGGGCAAGTCTGACTGCCTGCGAGGCTGAGCCGCTGACGCAAAGCGAGGCCTGGAAAAATGCTGACGCTAAGCAAAAATTTGCGCTTGTGTGGCAGCGCTTCGGCACTTTGCCGCGTCCGTTGCAGCTCATCGGTGCTTTTTTAGGTGTATCGCTGCTGGTGAGTGCCATCGGTATTGCGCAGAAGATTTTCGGCGTTACGGCTGAGGGCATCTGGGTGGACCCGGCGCAGTTCCCTGATTTGAAGGTGCGCGTTTTCTCTACGCTGGTTAACCCCAATATCCTGGCAGGCTATCTTGTGCTGGTTGTTGCTTACAGTACAGCCTTTTTCAATCAGACGAAGGCGTATAAAAAATGGCGTCTGGCGTTTCTTGTTACGGGACTTTTGGCAGCAGTCTGCCTGCTTTATACATATTCACGCGGTAACTGGATAGCCTGCGCTGTGATGTTGCTGGCGTTCTGTGTGCTTTTCTGCCGTAAGGCTTTTATTCCTGTCCTTGGCGGCGGTGCGGCGGCTCTGGCGCTTGGCGGGCAGGCAGTGCTGCAGCGTCTGGAATCTATTCGCGGCGGCTATGGTGGTGACACCTCTATTGCTCTGCGCATGGCTTATTTGAAGAGTACCAAGTGGATTATTGAGGAATTCCCGTTTGGTGTAGGCTGGTATGGCTATCGTTTTGTATATCCGACGTATAATTTCTATCTGGCGGACAAGAACGTTATCATGTACCACTGTCACAATATCTTCTTGAATATCTGGGCGGAGCTTGGAGCGCATGGTTTGCTGGCCTTTCTTGTTATCTGGTTCGGCATTTTTCTGCCTGCAGGCTGGAAGCTGGCATATCATGGACGCAGCTTGTGGCTGAAGGCTATGGGACGCGGTTATGTGCTGGCAACAGTAGGCATTATTATTGGCGGATTGACTGACCATGTTTATTTCAATACTCAGATGGGATTGTTATTTTGGACCTTGGGTGCCCTGACTTTGCTTTGTGCCGGAATAAATGAGCGCTCCGATAAGGAATAAAGAAGCAAAGAATCGATAAGCAATTTAAATAAGAATGAATCTGATAACAACACAAAAGATAATTAAAGACAAAATAAAAATCGGATTAACTTTTAAAAAACACTAGACAAAAATAATGTGGTATAGTATAATTATGCATATAAAGACTAGTTAATAAAACAGCTCTGGGAACGGAATCTTTACTACGGCTATTTGTGATTCGTGAAGCTCATCAAATAGCCGTAAAAAATAGCGATAAATTTTGCGAATAAAGAAAAGAATCTAAATATAGAGAATTTTTAAATTATGATAGACGGGTAAGCAAAAATATAGTGTTTCTATAATCTGGGAAAGGAGAACAGCCTTGAAGGGCATGGGAGAAGTCAGGTAAACAATTAATTTGATTAAGGAAGGGATGATGCAATGTATAAGTGCAGAGAAGCAAGCACTAAGGAAATCATTGCTTTTCAAAAAGAGTTTTGCGAGAACTTGTCAGCAGCTATAGGAATGAATAATAAACATCGCGTTCAGGTAGAATCTTATGAGGAACTGCGCCATGGAGTTTTGTTTATAATGCTGATGGCAGCGATCGCTTTTTGAAGGATGATATTATTATGCTCAAAGTGTGCGATTTGGAAAAAAGAGTTGTCTATTATCCGGTTTTTCCAGAAAAAAGAGGACTCAAGCTGCTCCAATGCTGGGATATGGCAGTTCCGCCGAAGCTGACTGCATTTGAACAGGAAGGTAAACAGGAAGGTAATGTACATCGTGCCAACCAAAGCTTGCGTAATCTTATCGCCTTTGCCCGTCTGTTTATGCTGTCGCAAAGCCGTTGGCATAAACCTATGGCCTACAGCTTCAATAATATTATTTCGCAATTATATCTCGTGCCGGATGCGGACGTTGCTCCAGAAACGATTAAGCTTATAAATGATGTAATCGGCAAATATATCAGGGATGATTCCCTGGAGCATTATATTAAATGTGACAATTTACAGGATTTTATAGATTATATTAAAACCAAGTATTCTCTGGTGATGTTTAAGTCGGATGATTTTTCACTTTTAAGGAAAATACTGCATGACTATTATCCGGCAGAAAAAATATATTTTTAAGCAGTAGCTCAGCGCAGAACACGGCATGCGGACAGTTCTGCGCTTTTGTATTGCATGGATATCAATGCGGCAGCATAAGCCGAAGTTTGCCCTTTCTTACATATTAGTTACATATTTTCTTGCCTTGCTATGATATAATAATTACATTAATGTTTATTCTATGTGAGCGGCATAGAGGAGGAGCAGTTATGGCAGATAAATTTTTAGTAATAGATGGCAGCAGCTTAATACATAGAGCGTTTTTTGCTTTGCCGCCGCTGACTACGCGTCAGGGTATCCATACGGGAGCAGTGTACGGACTGTGCAACATGCTGCTGAAGCTTTTGGATGAGGTGAAGCCGCGTTATATGGCGGTTGCCTTTGATAAATCGCGCAAAACCTTCCGCAGCAAGCTGTATGCGGAGTACAAGGCACAGCGTAAGCCTACTCCGAGCGAGCTGAGCGAGCAGTTTCCTTTGGCGATGAAGGTTTTGGAATGCATGGGAATCCGCACGTTGGAGCTGGATGATTATGAGGCCGATGATATTATCGGTACCTTTGCTGCGCAGGCACCGTCGGAAGTTGAGGTTATCATTGTTACCGGTGACCGCGATGAGCTGCAGCTTATTGATAAGCGTACCAAGGTTTTTTATACCAAGCGCGGCATCAGCGATATTCAAGTTTTTGATGAGGCGGAATTTGCTGCTAATTACGAGGGCCTGCAGCCTAAGCAGCTGATTGAGCTGAAGGGCCTGATGGGCGATACCTCGGATAATATTCCCGGCGTGCCGGGCGTAGGTCCTAAAACAGCAATGAAGCTGATTAAGGAATACGGTAATGTTGAAACGGTGCTGGAGAATATCGACAAGGTTTCCGGCAAATCGTTAAAGACGAAGCTGACGGACAATAAAGAATCTGCTCTGCTGTCGAAGCAGCTGGCAACAATCTGCACGCAAGCACCGGTTGATACCGCTGTGCAGAACTACGAGCTGCAGCCGATGAAGGAGGAAGCACGCACCCTGCTGCAGGATTTGGAGTTTCGCAATATGTACGAGCGCTTTGCCGCGGTACTTGGCGGTGCGCAGGACAGCTTTGACCTTTTCGGTGAGGCTGTTGAGCAGGAAGGCTTGCCGCAGGTGGCAGTAAATACGCCGCAGCTGGCAGAGGAGCTCTTTGGTGCATTGGCTAAAGCAAAGCAGCCTGTTGCCGTGCATGCTCAGGTAGCAGGACAGCTGCCGGAGCTGTACTTTAGCAGTGCCGAAATTTTGGTGGACGATAAAATTTATGTGCTGGACGCGCAAAGCGGTTGTTGGGATAAATTCGACAGCTGGCTGGCAGACGCAGGCTGCAAAAAGATAACGATAGACAGCAAGGAGCTTTATAAATGCTGCCTGTGCCGCAAGGTGAAGGTGCAGGGAGTAGTTGATGATGTTGCTTTGGCAGGCTATGTTGCCGACCCCGGCCACAGCTCTTACAGCCTGGAGGATTTGAGCCGCCGCAATCTGCCGGGAGTACTGGCAACGTCTTGCGAAAATCTGCAGCAGCTCGCATCTAAGCTGCGCGGACTGTTGGCTGAACAGCAGCAGCTCAAGCTGTATGAGGAATTTGAGCTGCCGTTGGCACCGGTGCTGGCGCAGATGGAGTTTGCCGGTATTACGCCGGACAAGGAGCTTTTGCTGCAGCTGAACGAAGATATGGGGCACCGTATTGCCAAGCTGGAGGCATTGGCACAGGAACAGGCGGGCGAAGAGTTTAACCTGAAATCTCCCAAGCAGCTGGGCGTGATTTTATTTGAACGCTTGCAGCTGCCGGTAATCAAAAAGACGAAAACAGGCTATTCTACCGATGCCAAGGTATTGGAAGCACTGGAGGGCAAGCATCCGCTGATTGCTACCATTCTGGAGCATCGCAAGCTGGCGAAGCTGCAATCCACCTATCTGGAAGGTTTGCAGCCGTTGATTAATCCCAAAACGGGACGCATTCATACGCACTTCCAGCAGACTGTAACGGTAACAGGCCGTTTGTCCAGCACGGACCCCAACCTGCAGAACATTCCTGCACGCACGGAGGAGGGCAGACAGATTCGCCGTATTTTTGTTCCGGGAGCAGGCTATGATCTGCTGATGAGCTGTGATTATTCGCAGGTTGAGCTGCGTATTCTGGCCTGCATTGCGCAGGATGAGCTGCTGTTGGAGGCCTTCCGTCATGGTCAGGATATCCATGCCCGCACAGCTGCCGAGGTTTTCGGTGTGCCGCTTGAAGAAGTAACGCCCCAAATGCGCAGCCGTGCGAAGGCTGTTAACTTCGGCATTGTTTACGGTATCAGCGATTTTGGCCTGGCTAAGCAGCTGGATGTCGGCCGCAAGGAGGCAGCAGGCTATATTGACAGTTACTTTGAACGCTATACAGGTGTAAAAAAATATATGGAAGATATTGTAGCCAAGGCACGTGAGCAAGGCTATGTCAGCACGCTGATGGGACGCAGACGTTATCTGCCGGAAATCCGCAGCAGTAATTTTAATCTGCGCAGCTTTGCGGAGCGTACCGCTATCAACACCCCGATTCAGGGAACTGCCGCAGATATTATGAAGAAGGCTATGATTGCCGTGCAGCGCGAGCTGGATAAGGCGCAGTGCAATAGCAGAATTTTGCTGCAGGTACACGATGAGCTGGTGCTTGAGGTGACTGCGGATGAGAAGGAGCAGGTTGCGCAGCTGGTGCGCACAGCCATGGAAGGTGCTGCGTCGCTGGATATTCCGCTGCTGGCCGATGTTAATTGCGGTCGCGACTGGGCGGAAACAAAATAACGGATACTTTACGGAAAGAGGGGAAGAACTGTGCCGGAAATGCCTGAGGTAGAGCAGGTGCGCAAAACACTTGCGCCTCATATAGAAGGAAAGAAAATTTTAGCAGTAGAAATATATTTGGAGCGATTGATAAAATATCCTCAGCCTGATGCCTTTATCAAAGGACTGGTGGGCAAAACTATCAGCAGCGTGGGCCGACGCGGTAAATATCTGGTGCTGCACACAGCACCGAAGCAGCAGCTGATAGTGCATCTGCGCATGACAGGCGCGCTGTTGGCGCAACCGTCCGCCGCACCTGCACCAGCTTATGCTAAAATCAAGTTCACGCTTTCTGATGACGTGACGATGTGGTTTACGGATATCCGTACTTTCGGTACGCTGTATCTGGTAACCGATAACGATACATATATTGAAGGCTACGAAACACTGGGGCCGGAGCCGCTGAGTGAAGGCTTTACTGCCGCATATCTGCTGCCGTTGGCGCAAAAAAGCAAGAAGGCTATCAAAAGCTTTATTCTGGATCAGCAGATTATTGCCGGCCTTGGCAATATTTATGCCGATGAATGCCTGGCTCTGTCCGGCATTCTGCCTATGCGCAAAGCCTGCAGCCTGAGCGCTGCTGAGGTAGGGCACTTGTGTGAGGCAGTCAATGCGGTAATCGCGCAGGGCATCAAAAATCGCGGTACAACCTTCCGTGATTATAAGGACGGCGAAGGAAATAAGGGCGATAACCAGAATCATCTGCTGGTATACGGCCGAGGCGGCAAGCCCTGTAAAAAATGCGGTGCGCTGCTGCAGACAACCAAGGTAGGCGGCAGAGGCACGGTTTATTGTGAGCATTGCCAAAAGTAGGAGTGGAGAATAATGATAACAATAGGTTTAACGGGAGGCATTGCTTCCGGTAAAAGTACAGTTTCGGCAGAGCTGCGTAGCCTGGGAGTGCCTGTTTTTGATGCGGATGCCGAAGCACGTCTGGCAGTAGCTGCAGGCAGCGAAGGCCTGGCGCAGGTGATTGCCGTATTGGGCAAGGAATATCTGAGCGAGGAAGGAACGCTTGACAGAGCCAAGGTTGCCGAGCGCATTTTTCATGACAAAGAAGCGCTGAAGGCAGTGGAGGCGATTATCCATAAAATAGTCTGGCAGCAGGCAGAAAGCTTTTTGGCTGCAAGCAGCAAACAGGGACATAAGGCAGCGGTGCTGGATGTGCCTCTGCTGATTGAATGCGGCTGGCATAAGAATGTGGACAGCGTGTGGCTGGTATCCGTCAGTCGTCAGCAGCAGGTTGAAAGAGCAATGCTGCGCAGCGGCATGACTGCGGACGAGGTGAATGCGCGTATTGAAGCGCAGATGTCACTGGCAGAAAAGAAAAAATATGCCGATGTAGTATTGGATAACAGCGGCAGTCAGGCGGAAACCATGCAGGCTGTGCGTTCGCAGCTGAAGCTGCTTTTGGGTGGCATCAGTGAAGGGTAAACGCAAAGCCCGCAGCAGACGGACTAAGACACACGGAAGGCTGTACAGCTGGCTGCTGCTTCTTGGCGTGCTGCTTGTTATAGGCTTCGGCGGCTGGAAAATCTGGAGCAGCGATACTGTACAGATGCGCTTCGTTTATATGTGGGATTATCAGCAGGATATTGTGACCTACAGTAAGAAAAATAATGTAGATCCTTTTCTGGTTGCTGCCATTATCAAAAATGAAAGCAACTTCAAGCATGATGCTGTTTCCAAAGTCGGAGCAGTAGGCCTGATGCAGATTATGCCGGAAACAGGACGTTGGATTGCCGAGCAGATGGGCCTGGAGAATTATCAGGACAGTGATTTGTACCAGACGAGAAAAAATATCCGCATGGGCTGCTGGTACGTAGGCGAGCTGGAGCACGAATTTCAGCATAACCTGGTACTGCTGATGGTGGCCTATAATGCGGGACGCGGACAGACGCATGAATGGATGCAGGAAAACGGCTGGGACTATAATTTCAATGATATAAAATCTATTCCTTACCCTGATACCCGTGAATATGTTGCCAAGGTCATGCAGGATAGGGATAAATATTATCTGCTTTATAAGGATAGGATAAAGTAATAGCGCAAGAAGATTTTATAATTTTTTTCGCAAGGTTACTTGACGAACGCGTCAGAGTATGCTATTATATCTATGTTGCTTATGGCAGCAACGAAGTGAATAAAGCATGCGGTAGTGGCGGAACGGCAGACGCGCTAGCCTCAGGAGCTAGTGGGGGAGACCCCGTGGAGGTTCAAATCCTCTCTACCGCACCATTTTTATTTATGAACTTTATCCCAAAGACGCGGTCGTGGTGGAACGGCAGACACGCCACTTTGAGGGGGTGGTGGGAGAAATCCCGTGTGGGTTCAAATCCCACCGACCGCACCAACATTGAATTAATGAGGACTTATGTTAACGCATGAGTCCTTTTTTGTTTTTTGATTTTACGATATTGTAAGAATGCAGCTGCAATATGCAGAAGTCAGCTTTTTTAGGCTTGCTTAAGTATCAAGTAGTTATTCGGCGGGAAAATCTGATTCTGGCGCTAAAGGGTATGGTTCAAAGGTATGCCTCTTACATTTACATGCTGCCTCCGGATTTAATTTAAATTTTTGCAGAAAAAATTAAAAATAGTGTTGACATGACCTGTTGTTTGTGTTATTATATCTATGTTGCTTATGACGGCAACGAACTGAATACAGTATGCGGTAG
>OLXI01000977.1_pt1 | contig 15042 bp, 9 predicted proteins | sample 1674181 | NCBI WGS metagenome assembly OLXI01 (sample SAMEA103958148, study PRJEB25191) | human gut metagenome | reverse complement strand
TGTGTGCAGAAAAAGAGAGTTTTCCTGCACGGTTACAGGCGTTCGGTTACAAGGAAGTGGAGGTCTGCCTATGAAGGAAGTTCGCGTTTGCGAAGCAATGAAGTCCCCAGTGGGGACTTTAAGCGACGGAACGGTCTTGCATCAGCAAGATGGAGGGACCAAGTCCCGACAAGTTCCGATTTGGGAAAAGAGCAATTTAACGCTGGAGGAAGCTGCGGCTTACTCTGGCATTGGCATCAACAAACTGCGTGAAATTACGAATGAAGATAAATGCAAATTCGTCCTTTGGGTGGGAAACAAGCGTCTGATCAAACGTCGCCTGTTCGATTGCTTTGTCGAGCAAGCATATTCTATTTGAGAGGCTGCCAAAGGCTGCAAATGTGAAACCGTCCTTTTCTCATTCGCTGCGGGTGGAAATCGCATGGTTGATGTGTTATACTGACACTGACCTTATAGATGCGCTTTTCACAGAAAGGAGCTTCTGAATGCCTGAAAAGCGCAAAGATAGCAAGGGCCGTGTTTTGAAGGATGGCGAAAGCCAAAGAGCAAACGGCACCTACGACTATCGTTATACCGATATCCACAAGAAACGGCGTTGTATTTACGCTAAATCCCTGACAGAGCTGCGGAAAAAAGAGGAAGAACTGTGGCGCGATCTGGCAGACGGCATCGACTACGCCGCCGGAGAGATGACGGTGGCTGATCTGGTTGACCGCTATATGAACCTGAAGCGTGGGTTGAAACCCAATTCACTTCGGTCGTACAACACAGCGGTCAAGCGGATTCATGCTGACCCTTTCGGGCAAAAAGCCATCAAAACGGTAAAATTGTCCGATGCGAAAGGCTGGTTCGTGTTTCTGCATGACAGCGGTTTCAAGCAAAACACCATTGGAATTCTGCAAAGTGTTATCAGACCGGCGTTTGAGATGGCGGTAGAGGATGACATTATCCGCAAAAATCCATTTAAGTTCAAGCTGTCGGACGTTGTGCCGAAGGACGCTTATGTGCGCAATGCCCTGACCAGAGAACAGCAGGAGAAATATCTGCAATTCGTTCAAGACTATGGCGGCAACTATTATGATGATATCGTCATTCTTATGGGAACCGGCTTGCGTGTGAGTGAGTTGTATGGCCTGACACGAGCAGATATCGACTTTGAACGGCACTGTATCCATGTCCGGCGGCAGCTTTGCCGGACGGCTGAAAAGCCCTACTTTGTCACACCGCCGAAAACAAAAAGCGGTATCCGCAATGTTCCCATGACAGATACTGTTTGTGCAGCGTTGCGGCGTGTAGTAAAAGCCAGAGCATCCACAAAGGTAGAAGCACTGGTGGATGGCTGCAGCGGATTTCTCTTTCTGGACAAGTCCGGAATGCCGAAGGTGGCAATGCACTTGGAAAACTATATGCGTGGCGTGCAGGGAAAGTTTGAGAAGGCGTACGGCAAACCTGTTCCGCGCATTACACCTCATGTGCTGCGACACACCTTTTGCACCAATGTTCAGCAGGCCGGGCTGGATGTAAAAAGCCTGCAATACCTGATGGGACACTCCAATGCCAGTGTGACGTTGGATGTCTACACGCACAGCAGCTTTGAATCGGTTGAAAGAGCCTTTGAACAGATCGCCGGCAACCTGTGATTTTCGACGCATGAAGCGGAATTGCTTACGCCGAAACTTACGCCAAAACTTACGCCAATCACCCGGTAAGTGGCGTAGATTTGCGTAGAAAAGCGTGGATCGTGCAAAAACGGAGAATCTGGAAAAATCGGCTTGTGGCCTTGATAATTCTACAAAAGTCTACGTTTCTCGATATTCGTGATACGGCTCCAAAAGTGTGGTTTGGAAGGGCGGCATGTACTAAGCCGTACCAGTCTTTCTTAAAAAGAAACGCCAAAGAGGCGGAACTTTTCTTCGGAGAGGTTCCGCCTCTTTTTATGTATACCCCGCGCCCCGGCTGCCCACCCTAACCACAGGGAAAGGGGGCGCGGGGATGTCTGGCAAACGGGTATTGGCGGTGTATGCCGCCTTGCTGCTGGGATTTGCGGTGGTGCTGTGCCGGTTGTATCTGCTGGCGCTGCACCCCGCCTATGCTGCGCGGGCTGCGGCGCAGAGCACGGTCACCCTGCAGTTGCCCGCCCGACGGGGCAACTTTTACGATGCGCAGGGGCGGCTGCTCACCGGCCTTGAGGAGCGCTGGCAGGTGGTATGCTTTCCCGGGCAGGGAAACTACGACCGCCTGTATGCCTGCACCGATGCCGCCGGGCAGGCGCTTTTGTACCGCAGCCGCAGCCGTGCTGCGCCGTTTTTACTGGAGGTAAGCTGCGACCCCGCCCGCCTTGGGCTGACCGGTTATCCTACCGCCCGGCGGTATGCGGCGGTGCCGCTGTGTCAGCATTTGCTGGGCTATCTGGATAGCACGGGTCATGGCGCTGCCGGGCTGGAAAAGGCGCTGGACGCCGTGCTTTCCGGCACAGGGGAGAACAGTAGTCTTGTCTGCGCCGTGACGGCGCAGGGTACGCTGCGCACCGGAGAAACGGCTAGGCTTTTGCAAGCCGACAGCGGGGCGCTGGGCGTGCAGCTGACCATCTCCCGCCCGGTGCAGCGGGCAGTGGAAGCAGTGGCGGCAAGTACCATGACGAGCGGCTGCATTCTGGTGCTGGATACCGCCACAGCGGCGGTGCGCGCCAGCGTCAGTGTGCCGTGCTACGACCCGGAGCACCTTGCCGACAGCCTGCAGGCAGAGAATAGTCCCTTTCTGAACCGGGCACTGCAAAGCTACGCGGTGGGCTCGGTGTTCAAGCCGGTGCTGGCGGCGGCTGCACTGGAAGCGGGCTTGCAGCCGGTTTTCGAGTGCACCGGCGCGGTGGTAGTGGATGGGCAGATCTTCCGCTGCGCGGGCGGGGTGCCGCACGGGCAGGTTGACCTTGCCGCTGCGCTGGAAAAAAGCTGCAACGGCTTTTTTATCCGTCTGGGCCAGCAGCTGGGCGCGGAAAAACTGCTGGACGCCGCCAAGGTTTTCGGCTTTGGGCAGAGCCTGCCGCTGGCAGAAGGACTTGCCGCCGAGGCTGGCCAGCTGCCCGCCCCGCAGGAATTAGCACAAAGCGGCCAGCTGGCTAATTTCAGCTTTGGGCAGGGCAGCCTGCTGGCAACACCTATGCAGGTGGCGGCGCTGTTCAACACCTTTGCAGCGGACGGCGTATACCGCGCTCCCTATGTGCTGCAAGCCACGCTGGACGAGACCACAGGACAGCCGGTGGAGAACCTCAGCCACCCTCGGGGACGGCGGGTGATTCCGGCACAGAGCGCAGCGCTTTTGCGTATCATGCTGGTACAGGTGGTGCAGCAGGGCACCGCGCAGGATGCCGCCGGGCTTTCCGGTGGGGCGGGCGGTAAGACCGGCACCGCCCAGACCGGGCAGTTCACCCCGGAGGGCGCCGAGCGCTGCAACCTGTGGTTTGCAGGGTTCTGTCCAGCGGAAAAGCCCCGCTATACCATTGTGGTATTGCAGGACGGCGCAATCCACACCGCGTACTCCGGTGCGGATATCTTTGCGCAGGTCTGCAACGCGCTGGAAGCGGCGGGATAAATGCGCGGATTCTACTTGCAATTTTGGCTTTGTTATGTTACTATATAGTTGTATTTTTGCGTAGTTTTCCGTATTTACAAATAAAAGGAGCGTTACGATTCATGTCTGTTATCGAAATTGTTGGCGGTGCCATTCTGCTGGTGGCTTCGCTGGTCATCGTTTTCCTCACCCTCATGCAGCACACCCACGGTCAGGGTCTGTCCGGTGCCATCAACGGCAGCATGGGCGGTGCCAACAATGCACGTCTGACCCCGGCAGACCAGATGCTGGCCAAGGTCACCCGCATTGCAGGCGTGGTGTTCTTTGTGGTCGCTATCCTGGCCTGCCTGTTTGCAGGCCGTCTGGCAGGCTGAGAAGGCGTTGCAGCCCCGTGAACGGACGGGGCTGTTTTTCTGTGCAGAAAAAGTGTGGGCAGCCGGTTCTGCGGGCTGCCGCAAAGAGGGGACAGGGGAAAGTGCCCGTCCCAAGGCAGGGCTGTGCTCCGCAGGAGATGCACGGCCACGGAAGTGAAGGAGAAAATATTTTATGGCAATGCGCGATAAAATTGAGCACGCGATCCAGAATCAGCCGTGCACCGTAAAGGATCTGAAGAATAAGTTCGGCGGGGATCGCGGTGCAGACCGCAAGGTGATGGAGGCTGTGGACCAGCTGGTGCACGAGGCTGTCATCTGCCAGCGGCAGGGCGTGTTCTTCACCGTGCGCAGCGGTCGTGCCGATAAGGCACTGCTGTGCAAGGTGGTAAAGCTGGGCAAGAATTTTGCCTTTGTCATGCTGGAGGACGGCACCAGCGATATCTTTATCCCCGGCCGGTTCACCCGTGGCGCGATGCCCGGCGACAAGGTGCTGGTGGAAAAGTTTGCACATCCCCGGGTAGAGGGCAGCGATGAGGGCGAGATCCTTGCTGTTCTGGAAGAGAAAAATTCTCTGGTGGGCACCATGCACCGCATGGAGGGCCGCCTGAAGTTTGTGCCGGACGATTGCCCCGCCATCTCCATGCAGGTCATGCGGGACTGCGAAGGTAGTGCCAAGGACGGCGACAAGGTTGCAGTGGAGATTCTGCTGCGCGGCAACCGTCAGGAGGATCACCGTGTAGGCGTTGCCATGCGCTTTGGCAGCTGCGACGAGGCAAAGCGCTGCGCAAAGGCACTGCTCTACGCGCAGGATATCCGCAACCGCTTCCCGGACAAGGTGCGGGACGAGGCCAAAAAGCTGGACAACGCCGAGGTGTCTGCTGCGGACTGCGAGGGCCGCATGGATCTGCGCGCCCTGCCCATCTTTACCATCGACAGCGCCGAGACCAAGGATATCGACGATGCCATCAGCCTGACCAAGACTTCTGACGGCGGCTTTGAGCTGGGCGTGCACATTGCGGATGTTTCCAATTATGTCAAGCCTGGCAGTGAGCTGGACAATGAAGCATTCAGCCGTGCTACCAGTGTTTACTATGCCGACCAGGTCGTCCCCATGCTGCCGAAGCAGCTCTCCAATGGCATCTGCTCTCTGAATGAGAAAGAGCTGCGTCTGGCGTTCTCCTGCCTCATGCGGCTGGATCAAAACGGCAACCTGACCGATTACCGTTTTGTCAAGTCCATCATCTGCAGCCGGGTCAAGGGCGTGTACTCTGAGATCAATGCCCTGCTGGCCGGGACCTCGGATGCTGAGATCAAGGCCAAGTATGCCGAGGTGCTGAGCCAGCTGCCTGCCATGAAAGAGCTGTACGGCCACCGTGCCCGCCTGCGCAAGGAGCGCGGATGCATGGACATTGAGAGCGGTGAAGTCAAGCTCATCCTTGACGAGGACGGCCACTGCATCGACGTCAAGAAGCGCACCTCCGGTGAGAGCGAGTCTATGATCGAGGAATTCATGCTGCTGGCCAACCAGTGCGCGGCCCACTTTGCCCGCGTCAAGCAGATCCCCTTTGTCTACCGTGTGCACGAGGAGCCCAACGCCGAGAAGCTGGAGCGTCTGCACGCTCTGCTGCAGGCCTGCGGGATCAATGACCACTTTGCGAAAGAGGTGCCCACCCCCAAGGAGCTGAGCGCCATCCTCGAGGGCGTGCGCGGCACTCCCTATGAGCAGATCATCAACACCGGAATGCTCCGCTGCATGTCCAAGGCCTGCTATGAGGAAAAGCCCAAGGGCCACTATGGTCTGGTGCTCAAGGATTACGCCCACTTCACCAGCCCCATCCGCCGCTACCCGGATCTGGCCATCCACCGCATGATGACCGACCTGCTCAGCGGTACCGACAAGGAGACCATGATCGTCCGCTACACCGATTTCGCGGAGAAGGCCTCCAAGCAGTCCAGCGAGCGGGAAGTGCTGGCCGTTCAGATCGAGCGCAAGGCCGAGGATTACTACAAGGCCGAGTACGCCCGCCGCCATCTGGGTGAGTGCTACGAGGGCATCATCTCCGGCGTGACCCAGCGCGGCATCTTTGTGGAGCTGGAGAACGGCGTGGAGGGCTTTGTGCCCGCTTCCAGCCTGACCGCCACCGGCACCACCCTCACCGAGGGGATCCGCCTTTCTGACCCCGCCTCCGGCAAGACCTGGAGCCTGGGCGACAGCATGATGATCACCATCGTCCGCGCCGATATCAACCTTGGCAAGGTCGATTTTGAGGTGGCACCCGAAACGAAATAACTGATAAAGAAACGCAAGCGTTCACCTTCCCTGGAGGGTGAGCGCTTTTTTTGTTGGACTAAACCCCTCAGGCGCTTTGCGCCAGCTCCCCTAGTAGGGGAGCCCTTGGCATAATGGTGCAGTCTGTGCGGAAAGGGGGACTTGCAAAGCTTTATGCAATGCCAAAGGCCCCCCTATTAGCGGGGGCTGTCACCGCAGGTGACTGGGGGGTTATACACAGTTTCGTCATATTTCCGACAATGGTTGTGTTTTGTATAAATTTTATACACTGTTCAGGATTTGTTTGTTGTTCTGAAAAAACCACTGGGGTATACTAGGCACAACGAAAGGGAAGACGACACAGAACCATGAACGCGGTCTTCCCAATACGATTTACAGGAGGTTCCCAGTATGTATTATTCCAGTGGCAACTACGAAGCATTTGCACACCCCAAAAAGCCTGAGGGCGTTGACAATAAATCTGCTTACCTCATCGGCTCCGGTCTGGCGGCCCTGACTGCCGCCTGCTACCTGGTCCGTGACGGCCAGATGCAGGGCGACCACATCCATGTGTTTGAGAAGGACCCGCTGCCCGGCGGTGCCTGCGACGGATACAAGTACGATATCGGCTATGTCATGCGCGGCGGCCGTGAGATGGACAACCATTTCGAGGTCATGTGGGACCTGCTCCGCTCCATCCCCTCGCTGGAGACCGAGGGAGCCAGCGTGCTGGACGAGTATTACTGGCTGAACAAGGAGGACCCCAACAAGTCCCTCTGCCGTGCCACCGTCAACCGCGGCCAGGATGCCCACACCGACGGCAAGTTCGCCATCTCCGATCAAGGTGCCATGGAGATCATGAAGCTCTTCTTCACCCCGGACGAGCAGCTGCAGGATAAAAAGATCACCGATATCTTTGACGATGAGGTGTTCTCCTCCAACTTCTGGATGTACTGGCGCACCATGTTCGCCTTTGAGAACTGGCACAGCGCGCTGGAAATGAAGCTCTACCTCAAGCGCTATATCCACCACATCGGCGGTCTGCCCGATTTCACCGCCCTGCGCTTTACCCGCTACAACCAGTATGAATCCATCATCCTGCCCATGGTCACCTACCTGAAGGATCACGGCGTGGACTTCCAGTACGAGACCAAGGTCACCGATGTCCAGTTCCGGATCGAGGGCGGCAAAAAGCAGGCCAGCAGCGTGACCGTGGATCACAAGGGGGAGAGCAGGACCATCGACCTCACCGAGAACGACCTGCTCTTCATCACCAACGGCGGCTGCGTGGAGAGCTGCACCATCGGCTCTCAGGACAAGGCCGCAGGCTTTGATCCCACCATCAAGCCGGGCAACGGCTGGGATCTGTGGAAGAAGATCGCCGCACAGGACCCCTCCTTCGGCCATCCCGAAAAGTTCTGCTCTCAGCCGGAGCTGTCCAACTGGGAAAGCGCCACCATCACCACCCTGGACGACAAGATCCCCCAGTATATCAAGAAGATCTGCAAGCGTGACCCCTTCAGCGGCCACACCGTCACCGGCGGCATCGTCACGGTCAAGGATTCCAGCTGGCTCCTCAGCTGGACCCTGAACCGTCAGCAACAGTTCCGTGATCAGCCCAAGAACCAGCTCTGCGTCTGGGTCTACGGCCTGTTCAGCGACAAGCCCGGCGATTACGTCAAGAAGCCCATGCGCGACTGCACCGGCCGCGAGATCTGCATGGAGTGGCTGTACCACATCGGCGTGCCCGAGGAGGATATTGCCGAGCTGGCTGAGCACAGTGCCAACACTGTCCCTGTGATGATGCCCTATATCGATGCCTTCTTCATGCCCCGTGCCTTCGGCGACCGCCCCGATATCGTGCCCCAGGGCGCTGTCAACTTCGCCTTCCTGGGCCAGTTTGCCGAGACCGGCCGTGACACCATCTTCACCACCGAGTACTCCATGCGCACCGGTATGGAAGCGGTTTACACCCTGCTCAACATCGACCGCGGCGTGCCCGAGGTCTGGGGCAGCACCTATGATGTCCGCAGCCTGATCGATGCAACGGTCAAACTGCGTGACGGCAAGAAGATCACTGATATGGATCTGCCCTTCATCCAGCGGGTGGCCCTCAAGGAAGTGCTCAAGAAGATCGAGGGCACCGACCTTGAGAAGTTCCTCAAGGAATACCATGCCATCTGATGCTGTCTGAGAATCGTCCCCCGATCCTCTGACCCTCTTTTCTCAATGCGGCAAAGGGCTGTTGCAAGCCCTCTCCGTCATTGCTGCGCAATGCCACCTCTCCCGAGGGGAGAGGCAATTGCTCTCCCAGATTCAGCTTCTGCTGACCTTGGAGATGCGTTAGCTCCCCCTTTGGGGGAGCTGGCGAGCGGTAGCGAGACTGAGAGGGTGAGTGACAGCCCTTTGCCCTTTTTTTGCCATTTTGCGAGAAACTGCCCAAAACCGAACCTCTTTTGTGAAAGAACTTGACACAGAATTTACAGTTTTCTCTTGCGATAAATGGGGAACTGTGTTAAGCTGTAAATAAGAATGTGCTCACCCCGAGAGCACCCAAGATAAAAAGGAGGTCTTTCCCTGTGAAACAGTTCATTACCCGCCGCAGCTTTATCAAGGCTGCCGGTGCTGCCACGGCACTGACCGCAGTTTCTGTCGGTGCACCCGCCGCCTTTGCGGAGGAGACCAATTGCTTCTTTGGTGACAAAGCGGATGTGACCATCCTCTACACCAACGATGTCCACACCTATATCGACAACAAGTCCCCCAAGCCCACCTATGCCGCCATTGCTGCCCTGAAAAAGAGCATCGAGGACACCGGCCGGGATGTGCTGCTGGTGGATGCAGGCGACCATATCCAGGGCACCGCTTACGGTTCCATGGATGACGGCGCTACCATCATTGAGCTGATGAACGAGGCCGGTTACGATCTGGCCACCCCCGGCAACCACGAGTTCGACTACGGCATGGCCCGCGCCAAGGCTGTGCTCCGGGAAGCCGACTTCCCCTATGTCTCCTGCAACTGGGTCGATCTGCGCACTGGCTTCAACGTCCTGCCCAGCGTCAAGTTCTTCTTTGTGGGCGGTCGCAAGATCGCCTTTGTGGGCGTGACCACCCCCGAGACCTTCACAAAGTCCACCCCGGCCTACTTTATGAACGATGCACAGACCAAGTACATCTACGACATTCTGGGCGGCGAGGACGGCCAGAAGCTCTACGATGCCGTTCAGAAAGCCATCGACAAGGCTGAGTTCTGGGGCGCTGACACCATCATCGGTCTGGGCCATCTGGGCGTTGACCCCTCCTCCTCTCCCTGGACCAGTGAGGAAGTCATTGCACACACCCACGGCTTCACCGCCTTCATCGACGGCCACTCCCACACCGTGATGGCCAACAAGCAGGTCACCGATGCTTCCGGCAAGGCAGTCACCCTGACCCAGACCGGTTCTTACTTCAAGAACATCGGCAAGATGACTGTGGGCGCGGACGGCACCATCACCACTGAGCTCATCGACACCTACGAGGGTCTGGACGCTGCCGTGGCCGCCACCGCCTCCAACTGGATCAGCGCAGTGGACGATATGCTGGGCGAGGAGATCGCAGTGGGCGATACCAAATTCTACATCAACGATCCCGCCACCGGCAAGCGCCGCATCCGCTCCGGCGAGACCAACCTCGGCGACTTCGTGGCCGACGGCATCTACACCTACTTCAACGAGATCGAGGAGCTCCACTGTGATGTCGCCATTATGAACGGCGGCGGCATCCGCACCGATGTGGAGGCTGGCCCCTGGAGCTTCAAGACCTGCAAGACCGTCAGCCCCTTTGGCAACGTGGCCTGCCTGATGTCCGTGACCGGCCAGCAGATCCAGGACGCTCTGGAGTTTGGTGCCCGCTTTGCCGGTGCTGAGGGCAAAGAGAACGGCGGCTTCCTGCAGGTGGCAGGTGCCAGGTACACGATCCACACTGGGACCCCCAACACCGTTCAGACCAACGACAAGAATGTCTGGATCGGCAGCGCCACTACGCCCCGTGTCTGCAACGTGGAGATCTACGACAAGACCACCGGCACCTACAAGCCCCTTGACCCGAACGCCACCTACGCTCTGGCCGGCATGAACTACACCCTGCGCAATCTGGGTGATGGCTTTGCCATGTTCGATGGCGCGACCCTTATCAAGGACTATGTCTCTGAGGACTACCTTGTCATGTCCAGCTACGCAGCCATGTTCGGCGGCGTGGATGCCAACGGTCTGCCGCATCTGGCAAGCGCCAACAGCCCGCTGGCCGATTACCCCGGCTACCTGCTCAACTACGAGGATCCGTACGGCGCAGGCCGCATCCAGATGATCTGATCAATTAAGGATACAACCCTCTCCGTCAACGCCGCAGGCTTTGACGGAGAGGGTTATTTTTAAGCAGCATTGTCAGCAGGAAACGAACCCGGTTTGTAGATCAGGATAGGAGAAAATTGCATAAATCCGGCAGAGCATCCTTGTATACTACGCCAAAGTTTGTGACTTTTTTATTTGTTTGCTTGCGAACGATCTGCGCTGGAAGTATAATAAACGGGCAAGTAATATATCAGCTGTGCTGTTGCAGGCACAGAAACAAAGGAGAAACATTATGCTGACACGATATACCAGCGCCGACCAGTGGGCAGATGCCAAAGACGGCGTGATCCCTGCACCCTACGCTCTGGAAGAGGGCGAGCAGATCATTGACCAGTACCTTGAGCCGGTCATCTTCCATAACGTCAACGGCCCCGACATCGGTGTGACCACCTGCGGCGTGATCGTCAAGGACGGCCTGTACTTTAAGGATCTGGACAACAGCGGCGAGCTGGCCCCCTACAAGGATTGGCGGCTGAGCCCTGAGCAGCGCGCTGAGGATATGGTCAAGCATCTGCGGCTGGATCAGCAGGCAGGCCTTGTGCTGAACACCCTGTTCAACAGCCCTGTGGTGCCCACCCGTGCCGAGGCCACCAACGCCGAAGGCAAGCTGGAGCTGGGCAAGATCTACAAGCACCACAACCCCGGTGAAAAGCCCATGCCCGGCCCTCTGCCCGGCATGACCGTCAGCATTGATGACAGCCACGTTTTGGAAAAGCACATCGCTGCCGGTGTTTACCGCGGTGACATGCGCTGCGAGGCCGGCATGGTGGCTCTGTACCACAACGCCGGCACCCAGATGCTGGAATACGAGGCCTGCAAGGGCGGCGTGGCCATTCCGTACTCTCTCCACACCAACCCCATCAACATCGGTTACCCGGACTCTCTGGGCATCGGCGCGGCTGTCATTGGCGATGGCAACACCGATATGGTCTATGAGATGGCCCAGACCGACCGCAAGATGATGAAGGCCGAGGGCCTGAACATCATGTACGGCCCTCAGGTCGATGTGACCTCTGACCCCCGCTGGCCCCGTACCTCCGGTACTTACGGCGAGCGTCCCGATGTCACCAGTGACATTGCCGAGGCTCTGGTCAAGGGCTATCAGGATGGCGACAATGGCCTGAACGAGGGTTCTGTTGTTCTGACCATCAAGCACTTCCCCGGCGATGCCCCCTCTGAGAATGGCTTTGAGCCCCATGTGCCCATCGGCCAGTGGCGCATCTACCGCACCCCCGGTTCTATGGAAAAGTATCATCTGCCCCCGTTCCAGCGCGCCTTTGACCACAAGGTCTCTTCCATCATGCCGGACTACTCCCGTATTGCCACCGATGGCCGTGCCGTGCCCCAGACCTACCGGGGCGAGGTGACCAGCACCGAGGAAGTGCCCAGCGCTTACAGCAAGGAGCTGATCACCGATCTGGCCCGGAACAAGATGGGCTTTGACGGCTATGTCAACTCTGACTCCGGCATCACCACCGTTCAGATCTACGGCGTGGAGAACCTCACCGAGCCTGAGCGCTACGCCAAGGCCATCTCTGCCGGTACCGATGTCATCGGCGGCAACACCGACCCCGAGAACATCGTCAAGGCTGTGGAGGACGGTCTGCTGCCCAAGGCAGATCTGGACCGCGCCAGCTACAACCGTCTGCTGAGCCTGTTCCGCACCAAGCGGGTGGATAACCCCTACCTCGACCCCGACAAGGCCGATCAGGCCCGCGTGGACAACTTCGATGGTGCCAAGAAGAAGGCTTACGAGGCAAACCAGAAGGCCGTTGTTCTGGTCAAGAACCACGAGAAGCTCCTGCCTCTGGCCAAGAGCCAGAAGGTCTGCATCGTCACCTTCAAGGGTGTGGACTCCGGCTTTGCACAGATGGCACAGGCCATGGGTGCCGGTCTGGGCAACACGGACGAGGATGCCGCTCTGCGCAAGACCCTGACGGAAGCCTTTGAGAAGAAGGGCTACACCGTGGTGGCCACCCCGGAGGAAGCCGATGTGCTCTACCTGCACGTCTGGCCCATCAGCAACGGTCTGGTGTTCAACCAGTACGCAATGCCTGTCATCGAGATGGGTGAGATCGTCACTGACGAGCGCGAGCGCAACAAGAGCCAGAAAAAGACCGGCAACAAGGTCACCGTTGTCACCCTGAAGGACGTGGAAAAGATCAAGGAACTGGCCGATGCTATCCATGCCCGCGGCGGCAAGGTGGTTGGCACCTGCGTGGTCTGCAACCCCTGGCTGCTGGACAAGCTGGAGCCCTACTGCGACGCATTGACCATCCAGTACACCGTCAGCGCCGTTGCCCTGAACAACGCCCTGAACGCTCAGGTCGATGTCATCAGCGGCGACTATGCCCCCACCGGCAAGCTGAGCCTGACCATGGTCTCTGACCCCGCCGTCATTGCCATCACCGAGCAGGAGATCGACGGTGTGGTGCGCGAGATCTGCGCCTCTCCCAACGACGTGCCCGGCTACGATAAGGATCAGTACATTGATCCCGCCATCCTCGCCAACGTCAAGGGCGGCAGCTACGCCTACTGCGATGCCGACGGCAATTACTACCGCAGCGGCTTCGGTCTGAATTACTAATTACCGTTAACGAAAAAAGAGCGATACAGCGTTTGCTGTATCGCTCTTTTTATTTACTGCTTTTCAAATTCCGCGGCGATCTCAGTCAGCAGCTTGCGGATGGGCAGGTGCTGAGGGCAGGCCTTTTCGCACCTGCCGCACTGGATGCAGTCAGATGCCAGGCGGCCTGCGCCGGTATAGACATTATTATAGTAAAAGTCGGCGTTCCAGTCGTGATAGATCTGCTTGGTGTTCATCACGGCGAACAGGTCGGGGATGGCGATCTGCCTGGGGCAGCCGTCGGTGCAGTAGCGGCAGGCGGTGCAGGGGATCAGGTTCATGCCGCGGAAGATCCGCTGCACCTTCTTCACGGCTTCCAGCTCGGTCTCGTTCAGGGGCTGGAAGTCCTTCATGTAGCTGAGGTTATCCTTCATCTGCTCCATACTGCTCATGCCGGAGAGCACCATCGTGATGCCGGGGAAGCCCGCCGCAAAGCGGATGGCGTAGCTGGCTGGGCTGCCGCCGTGCAGCTCGTCCAGTACCTTCCGGGCCTCTTCGGGCAGGTTGACCAGGTTGCCGCCCTTCACAGGCTCCATGACCAGCACGGGCTTGCCGTGCCTGCGGCAGACTTCATAGCACTTGCGGCTCTGCACGGCGGGGTCGTCGTAGTCCACATAGTTGAACTGGATCTGCACCACCTCGATCTCCGGGTAGTCGGTCAGGATCTGCTCCAGTACCTCGGCATGATCGTGGAAGGAGATGCCCACATGCTTGATTTTGCCCTCGGCCTTCAGCGCAAAAGCGGTCTCATAGGCCCGGCATTTTTTGAAATGCTGGTAAAACGTTGCACTCTGGGCGTGCATCAGGTAGAAATCAAAATAGTCCACACCGCAGGCTTCCAGCTGGCTCTGGAAAAAGGGACGGATGTCAGCCTCAGTTTTGAAGAAAGTGCCGGTCAGCTTGTCGGTCAGGATGTAGCTGTCGCGGGGGTGGCGGCTGGTCAGGCAGGTCTTCAGCGCCGTCTCGCTCCGGCCCTGAAGGTAGCCGTGGGCCGTGTCGAAGTAGTTGAAGCCCTGCTCCAGAAAATAATCGACCATCCGGCTGGTTTCGGCCAGATCGATCTCACCATCCTTCAAGGGCAGGCGCATACAGCCAAAACCGAAGTTCTTCTTGATGTTTTCCATGTCCAATACTCCTCTCGTGTGCAAGGGCGGAGTGCACTCCATAACCCGGATACGACAAAAAAAGACATCCGGACGATTCCGGATGTCTTTTTTATCATTTACCCTCCTATTTCACCGGATTTTACCTACCTTTGGGATCGGAAACGAAAACGGAATAATCGGATGCAGTTGTTATACGTAATAGGAACAGGGGTGCTGGCGGCGTTTTGCGTCCTCCTGGCCGTCCGTATCTGCTACCAGCGCCGGTACATCCGAACAAGCGACCGGATCAACGACTGCATATTCCGCAACGTAGCCGCCTACCTGCTGCTGATCGACCCCGATTTCAACGTTCTGCAAACCAACTATCGCTCCGCGACGGGAACCGCACCGCAAGCCGTGCCGCCCAAGGTGGGCAACCTGCTGCGCTGCAGGAACGGCGAGGACGCCGGCGTCTGCGGCACGCACGAATTGTGCGCCGACTGTCCCGTCCGCGCGGCCATCACCGGGGTGTTCCGGACGAAGAAAGGCTTCTCGGGACTGGAGGTCCCGATGGTGCTCTACACCTCCGACGACCACACGGAGACCGTCGACTGCGACGTAAGCGTGGCGGGCAATTTCCTCACCGTCGCAGGACAGCCCCGGGTGGTGCTGACCGTGAGCGACATCTCGGCCCAGAAACGCACCCAGCGCGAACTGGAGAAAGCCCGCG
>OLXI01000970.1_pt1 | contig 15130 bp, 7 predicted proteins | sample 1674181 | NCBI WGS metagenome assembly OLXI01 (sample SAMEA103958148, study PRJEB25191) | human gut metagenome | reverse complement strand
GATTTTCAGAATTCAAAGCTAAAGCGAAACATCTTCCAGCCTCATCCAACTTATTTAGATTCAAATAAATATTCCCCAATGACATTGAACAGTGATGCATAGAATGCCTATCTTGTTCAGTCTCTACCGCAGTTTTCAACAGGGCTATTGCATCTCCCAAATCCCCTTCATTTCTTTTGGCAATCCCTTTTACTTGTAATAAAGAAGGGATTACCCGTTCAAAACTGATACATCCTTTCTTTTTCTCACACAAGGACAAAGCACGATTAATGTAATTATAAACACTGTCATATTTCTGTTCTACATAATAAATACGAGCAATATCCCGATAAACATATATAACTCCTAAAGTATCAACAGCCTTTTGAAAACAATACGCTGAACTTTGATAATTGTCGAGAGCATCTTTATATAGCTTTCTGTCCGTATTCAAAACACCGATATATTCATGTACAAATCCCTGCAACTTATATTCTTCCGTCTTCTCCAATTTAGCCAAAGCGCTCAAATAAGCTTGTATAGCCAATGTATCATTATCTTGCAAAGCTGCCACTTTACCATAATAAAACAATGCCTTTCCTGCTTTTACACCATCATCCTTATAATAATCTACCGCAATTTTTATCAACGAATCCGACTGCAAACTATCCAGATAGTTTTTATCACGTGCTTGCGTCAGCAGCAATGCATAGTCCGCCCGCTGCTTCCCACGAAGCTCCTCCGGATGAGGAATTTGCTCCAACAGCAGCAATGCACTGTCAGGATATACATCCATATACCTCTCTACCTTATCAAAAACATTGGATACGTTCTTCTCTACGCAAGAACCTAACAGTACACAAACGGACAAAAGCCCAAGATATAGCAGTTTTTTCATATGAACATGTTCTTTACCAGATTATCATTGCGTATACACAGAATCCTTTTGGAGATAAATATTCACACCAGCCAACGGCAATCCTTTTTCCCCATCAGTCACAATGCCATTTGTCTGCGCATTAGAAACAACTGCACAGCAGAATGTTATGAACAGTACTATACATCGCTTCATAATCCATGTATATATAATTAAACTTTGGATGAGAATAAGCTTTTTTACGGCCTCTCCCTTCAAAGATACAAAAAACCGCTTCAACAATGTACAAAAACAAGATAAATGTGACAAACAAAACAAATAGCTCAGAGCTTGTTTCCCCTTACATAGGCTTCCTTTCCATTTTCTGTACGGAGTTATCAGCGCCTATCGGCCGTGATGCGCTCTGCCAACGGCCGTCAACCACTCGACTAACGACCGTCAACAAGGTGCTTCATAACCGTTGAACACCTATTATACTCATAGTTTCCCCATACTGTGCACCTATCTTATTCCTATTATGAGCCCAGCTGCAGTCTATCGGTAAACGGTCTTTTACGAAGTTAATACCGTGTTTACACGAAACGCATATCGTGTAAACAAGATATTTGCAAAATGCTGTACATTCTATTAATACACTAACAAACAAGATATTAACTTACTTTTCGGCGTATTTCCGCTGTGGAAGCAAAAGTTGCTTCCACCTTTTTGAGTTGCTTCCACAGCACTTGTAATGCCGATGAATAAAGGGATGCAGGAAGTAGGTGGAAGTGTGGAAGCAGAAATGATAAAACTAAGCAGAGATAATTTTCCCTTAAAAGCAATAAAACTCCAGAATCTGCTGGAGCAAAGCATCCTGCTTTCCCAGACCTTTTTCCAACTCCACACTTTTCAGGTTATAGAGTTGTGCCAGCAAAGCTGACGACTGCTTCTCGCAAAGACGGGAATCATGTACCTGCTCCATCCAGCAGACGGTCTCTCCCCAAACATCTACCGAAAGATGTGACAAGACTTCTGTCGGGGCTCCCCCCTTCTCCACCTTACGGAAGATTTCGACCAAAGCACACAACAAGCTGGACATTATCTGTTTACAACGGGAATGGGAACGGGATTCCCGGTTTCTGAAACGTAGCAGGAAATAGTACCCCAGCCATAAATAAACGGTGGTGACTTCTGCATGGATTTTCTCTATCCTCTTCCAATGCGCAACCAAGGCAGCATCAATTTCTTCCAGAATCGCATCCGTATCATCTTCTATGTAGTATTTCTGCGCAAGACACTCTATCACGCACCCCCATTTCGCCATATCCACACACTCTTGCGTACGCCCCATCCATACATGGGCTTCCTCCAATATCCGGAATGCCTTTTCTCCACATTCTGGAGCATCATAAAACCGATACTGACGAAACAACAGAAGAGACTGACATAATAACTCATCCAAAGAGTACTCCGCACTTTCCATATTTAAAATTCAAGTATCCATTCAGGTAACAAAATCGAGCAAAAGTAATCATTTCCTAAGAAAATCACGCTGTTTCAGCACAAAAACCGGCAGGAAAAAGAAGATACCGATGACGGACATCACCAGTCCGCCAATGGTACCCGCCGCCAATGGAAACCAGAAAGCCTCCTTGTCCTCACCTATCATGAAAGGGATAAATCCCAGAATGGTAGAAACTACCGTGAGGAAAATAGGAACGACCTTCGCATTCCACGCCTTGACGTAGGCACGAAGAGCGGAAAGACGGGGGAAACGACGTCGGATGCTGTTGTACTCGTTCAGGATATAGATGCTGGCATTCACCGTGATGCCGCACAGCAGGACGAACGAGGCAAAACCGCCCTGGTCGAAGTTCAGCCGGAACCAATAGAAAGTAAGAAATACCCCGATATAAGAAACCGGAATCACAAAGATGATGGCAAGCGGCTGCTTCAGGGAGTTGAACAGAACGCTGGTCGTAAAGAAGATGATGGCTATCACCACCAGCAGAAGCAGGTATTGGCGGTTGTCCTTCTCGCCCCATGACCAACTGTTGCTGTCCGACTCGGCTGTATAACCCATCGGCAACAGTTTGTTGAACTCCTCCAGGTCACGTTTCTGTATCTTGTTGCCCATCTCATTGGAGCCGATATATTCGTATTGCAGGCAGAGGCGGTACTGCTGGTTTTCTTTGGCAATCTCCTGCGGCATCTGTCCCTTTTCCACAGTAGTCAGTTCGGAAAGCTTGTAATGCTTGCCGTTTCCTACTCCATAGGGGAAGAACTGCATCGCCCAGATGTCATATTCGGCAGACTGGCGGGAAGAGAGCTTGATTTTCTCCGTTCCCTGCTCGGCCGCTACCGAGCCAATCTCCAGATTCTTGCCGAAGATGGGGCGCACCGCAGAGAAAAGCACTTGCGCGTCGATGCCCTCTTGCGCCATGTGCTCCTTGTTCAGGTTGAAGTAGAATTCCTGATAGTCATCCTTCCACCAGGAGAACTCCGAATTGATGAGCACTTCCTTGATACGCCGGTGCGTCAGCAGCTTGGCCTTCAGCTTCTCCGCCCACTCATAGAGTTCGTCGTAGTTGTAGCCGTACATCCTGATGCGGTAGGAGCCGGCACTCTCGCGGACGTCATTACTGAACCCCTGGTCCTGCAATCCGTAGATGCCCCAGCTGCCGCCTCCCAGTTCCAGTGCCTTGCTTATCATATTGGCTTTCAGTGTATAGGGGAAACCGCTGTTCCGGGCTTCCTTCTTGAAATAAATCTGCATACTGGCACGCCGGGGGCTGTAGATGGAAGTATGAAACTGCCTGATTTCCTTGAACCGGCTGAGGTAGGTCTCCATACGTTTCATCAAAGTGTTCATCTGCTCGAGGGTGCTGCCATTGGGAAGGTTGGCGTTGGCATAGAGCACCACCTCCTCATTACGGGTGAAGTAACTGCCTTCGTACACCTTCTGTATGAAAAGCCGCAAGCTGCCGCCCAGCGCCTTGTCCACAATGGGTTTCACCGACTCCTTATAGGTATCCGAACCGAATACCTTATTGTAAGCAGCTTCCCATTTTCCCCCTCCTTCCAGTTTGTCGGGCAACAGAAAAACGGGCAGACCGAAACCCAACAGCAACAGCAGGCATACAGCCCAGCGCCAACGGCACAGAAAACGGATGAGAACAGAGTAGCAGCGGGAGAAATAAACGGGGAAACGTCTGAAAATCCGTCCCAACCTTGTTTTGAATGTTTGCGTCAGCCCCGGCAAGACAAGACGCCTCTTCTTCCCCGTAATCCGCCTCACCAGTCCTATCTTCTCAATCATCGACGGAACAAAGAACAACGCCACCATCAAGGAAACAGCCAGATTGATGATCACTACCGCTGCAAAGTCCTGCAGGTTGAGCCGTATCCTCTCGTCAAGGAAGAAAATGATAACAAGCGCACCCATCGTAGTGAGGGTTGCCGCCAACACCGACAGGAAGGCCTTGAGATTACGCCGATGCAGAATGTGGTCGGTCATGACAATGGTGCTGTCTATCACCAGATTCAGCGAGACAGTGATACCCGCCAGCGAATAAAGCTGCATCTCAAGTCCGAAGAGGTAGTAGAAGATAAGTGCCACCGCTATATTTACAGCCAGGCTGGTAACTATCAGAAAAAGATATTTCAACTTACGAGTAATGAGCCATACAAATACAAGCAGGATGAGTACCGTCAAACCGGTACGGAAGTAAATCTTGTCCAGTTCTTCCCGTATGTACTCGGTCGCATCATAGCTGGTATGCACTTCATATCCGACAGGAAGTACCTGCCGAACAGCTTCCATCTCGTCCATCACGGCACGGTTCAGTTGCAACTGGTTGGCAGTTTCTTCCGCAGTAATGGATAGATAGACGGAATTCAGCCCATTGATGCGGTAATAGCTTTGCGGCTCCTCCTCCATACGGACAGCCGACACCAGTTCGTCCAAGCGGAGCAGTTTCCCGTCGGTAGCCGTCACGGTGATGGCAGCAGGATTAAAACCAAGGGAGTTGCTCTCCGGCACCAGTGCCAGGCGTATCCATTCCCGGCTACCGTTACCTGTATCCACATTGTGCGTACCCAGAAATTCCTTCCGGTAATGCCGCTGTACTGCCTCGCTGATGTCCGATAGGGTCACACCCAGCAAGCGCAACTGTTCACTGTCATATTCCAGTCTCCACTCCATGGGCGTGGCACCGCTGAGTTCCACCTTATAGATACCCGGAATATTTGCCAGCCGCGGCTTGATATGCTCCTCGGCATACTGCTGAATCAATATCGGAGTGGAAGGGGCATTCAGTGTGAAGGACATGAAAGGGCGTGAGGCGTTCTCGTCGGGCACTTTCATGTGAATGGTGGGATAGCTGACACCTTCGGGCAATTGGGGCCACGTCTGCCGGATGATGGTGGAAGCTTCGAAGCGGACTACCTCGACATCGGCATGCTTGTCCAGCTCCACAGTAATGTTGCCGTAGCCGTTGCCCGAGGTGGAGTTCAGCCGCTTCACTCCGCGGATACGCGCCAGCATGGATTCCAGCTTGCTGGTCACTTCCATCTCCACCACCCGCGACGAAGTGCCAGGCATGCTGAAACCCACCGTGAAGCCGGGCAGGCTGCGTGACGGATTCAGCTTGACGGGGAGCAGCGGTATCAACGCCACCCCTACCAAAGCAAGGCAGACAAACGCCACTATGACGGTGAAGGAAGAAACTCGTTTCATCAGTTATTATAATCAAATTTTTCCGACAGCGAAAATCCGCTGGCAAAGTCGTGCAACGTCAGTTTCCGTATCTTGTAATAATTCAGCCAGTAGTCCTGCAAGGCGGAGATGTAATTGCGTTGCGCTTCCTGCTGGCGGTTCAGCGAGAGGGTCAGGCTGTTGATGTCTGCCTTGCCGATAATGAAGCGCTGGCGGGTTTCGTTATACGCCAGGATGGCAAGGTCGAGGGCCTCTTCGGCACTGGCGACGAGGGCTTGCTGGACGTTGAAGTCGCTGACGGTCATGATAACCTCCTCCTCAATGCTGATTTCACTCTGCCGGGCAGAAGTCTTCACCACGTTCAGATTGTTCCTCGCCATGTTGTATTTGCCTTTCCTCACGCCCCAGTCCACCAGTGGAATGGAGACACTGACCGACACCATCTCCTGCTGCATGGGATGCCTGTATGCTTCACCGAATTTCTCTGCCACCTGGTTGAAGCCGACGCTGGCGTTGATGCTGGCGTTGAAGCGCGATTCCTTCTTCGTCTTGTCTACTGTCTGCTCGGCTTCCAGCACTTCCTGACGAAGCCCCAGAAATTCCGGATTGTTGGCTTGAGCGGCCAGCAAAGCCTCATCAACCGGTATGGTCAGCGCCCTCGGACGTCCCGGAAGCGACACCCTGATATCCGTGTTCTTCTCCATATTCAGAAAAGATGCCAACGAAAACATGGCGCGCTTCAAGGCACTGGCGGCATTCTGCAAAGTATTGCGGGCGTTCACCACGTCGAGTTTCAGCGTCAGCAGGTCGGCACGGCTGATGGCGGCTATCTTCAGGCGCTGCATACCGATGCGGTAGAGGGTATCGGTGGAGACGGCATTGTCCTTGGCCAAGTCATATTCCGCCTGTGCCATGGCAAGCGCAAAGAAATAGGTAGTGGCCTGCTCGGATACTCGCTCTGCATTGTAAATATACTCCTTCTTCACCTTTTCGTACTTCAGCGGCTCAATCCTGCGTTCCCAACGGAAAGGATTGTAACCGACCAGACTCTGCGAGTAGCCCAAACGAACCGGAACACTGGTGAACTGGGTATACTTGTTTCCACCGAAGCTCCGCATATAGCCCAGCTCCGTATCCAGATAGAACGTACCGCCCGTCAAGTCGAAATTCTGTCTGACGGCAAGATTGCCGTATGCATAGAAGGATTGCTGGCTGCGATAGATGTCAAGGTCCTGTTCGGAGTCGTAACGCTTGGTGATATCACGGTTGTACTGTGCCGGAGTCATGTTCAGCGTCAGGCTGGGAAGGCGGTTTGCCTTATAGGTGCGGTATTCCCAATAACCGGCCAGATACATGTTCTTGGTGCGGAAGGCTTCCAGCGAACTGTCATTCGCCAGGGCAATGGTCTGCTGCAAATCGAGCGTTATCCGCTGTTGGGCAAAAGCGGAAAGGGCTCCCAGACTGAACAAAAGTATAAGACTTAATTTCTTCATGCTCTTTCTTTTCTATAAATAAACCAATATATCAACGGGATGATGAACAGACTGACCAGTGTCCCCACGAACATCGCCCCAATCATCGCTATGGAAAGCGGCTTCTGCAGCTCCGAGCCCATGTCGAACGAGAACAGCAGCGGAACCATAGCGAAAATGGTGGTGAGCGATGTCATGATGATGGGCCGGAGCCTTCTGCGCCCCGCCTCGTGGATGGCCTCGAGCAACGGCATACCAGCCCTCCGTAATTCATTAATGGCATCCAGCTTTAGGATGGAGTCGTTGATGATGATACCGCACGTCACTATCAGTCCGATGGCAGACATCAGGTTCAAGGTATGCCCGCATATCCACAACAGAAGCAGGGCAAACGCCACATCTATCGGAATTTCCAGCAGCACGATGAGCGGCTGCACGAAGCTTTCGAACTGGGCGGCAAGAATGAAATACATCAGCAGGATAGAGATGAAAAGAATCACCACCAACTCGTCCAGCATCTGGCGGTTGGAGAAGAAACTGCCGGAGAAGGCCGTATCCCAGTCACCCGTGGCATCTGCCTCCCGCTTCACCTTTTCCATCAACTCCGGAGCATCGTCCACTTCATAGAAACGGAACGGTATATATTCACCGTTGCGTCCTGCCGTAATCGTTTTCAAATCCTCGGCCGGACGCACCTTTACCAGCTCCCGAAGCGGAATATACTCCACTTCGCCCTTACTGTCCGGACGGGTCTGTATCAATGTCTGCTGCTGCACCTCATTCACTGTCCGCTCCTCGCCCACAATGCTGATAGGCAGGTATTGCTGGTAGGAATGGAGCATAGCTACGCTGTTCTCCTTGAATGCCGTCCGCAGCGTACGGTAAAGCTCGTCATACGAAACGTCATAGAGCAACAGCTTTTCCTGCAGGATGCTTATGTCAAGCTGGTTCTCGAAAGCGATACCTACGGGCGCTGTCCCCGTAAGCTCCGCAAACTGTTGTTCCAGTCCGCGCAATTCTTCCGCCGCCGGCGCCTTCTCCTTGTTACGGGCATAAAGTTCCGCCACCACATCGGCCTCCCCGGTCACGAAAAGCTTCTCGAACACGGTTTCGGGTGGAGAAAAGGAGACTGTCGCCAACGGATATTCCCGTGTCAGCCACTCGCCCGCCTGCTTCTGCAAGGGAGCAATCCCGTCAGGCGAGGAAGTCTTGAAATACAGTTCCGCCTCCGAAGAAGAGAGAGCCTGCTCACGGTTCAGCAGATAGTCCTGCTGGCCTATGGCAGCCGTCTGTTCCACAGTCTCGTCCAGCAACTGTCCGAACAGCACATTCACACGATGCCGGTTCTCGTCCACATGTATGTTTTCGTTCCATTCCACGTGGACTATCAGTTCATTCTGGTCTATCTGCGGCATACGCTCCTTGCCGACGGAATAGAACAGAAAGACACAAAGAGGAATAGAAACCACACAGAATATGATACTTACCGTCTTGTGGGAAAATACCCAGTCGATGCCCGCATCATAAAAACGGTCCAGCGTATGTTCCTTCAACGGATTGTTGATGCGGATGCGGGAGAACCACGACCTGCCGCGCAACCCCGTCCGGTAGACCAGCATATAGAGGACCGGCAGCAGCATGATACCCGTGAAGTAGGAAACCAGCAGCCCCACCGTAACAGAGAATGCCTGGTCATAGAAAAGCGCTCCCGCAATGCCGCTCATGAATATCAGCGGCACAAATACGGCAATAGTGGTCAGCGACGAACTCAGCATGGGCGTAATCACCTCACTCGTTCCCGTCACGCAAGCCCGCCGCAACGAATAGCCCCGTTCGCGATACTGCGAAATGTTCTCCGTCACAATGATGCTGCTGTCAATCATCATACCCAACGCCAGGATTAATCCCGACAAAGAAATGATATTGAGTGACATCTTGAACAAGTAGAAGAACAGGAAGCAGATGACAATAGATACCACCATACTCAACCCGATGATGAACGGTGATTTGATGTCACCCAAGAAGAGTACCGCCACAATGCAGATGAACAGGAAACCCAACGACAAATTTTGCTGAAGATTGGAGATGGTATAGTCCAGCAACTCCGTCTGGTTACGGCTGATGCTAAAATCAATGTCGGGATATACTTTCTTGAAGTAGTCCATCGTGCTGTTGATGGCAAGCTTCATGTCTTCCATATTCTCGTCCGCCTGCTTGATGACGGCAAGGGTAACGGCACGCTTGCCATTGCTCATGGAGACACCTTTCTCCTTGGCAGGAACAATCTCTACCCGGCAGAAGTCTCCCAAGCGGATGATACGTCCTTCCTTTCGCAGCAGGATGCCCTTCACGTCCTCCTCTGTCCGCAGCAGGGTGGAGAACTTAATGTTGTATTCGTAGTAGCCGTCGCGCACGGTCATGCTGCCCGGCTCCACGTTGTTTTGCGCCAGCACGTTTTCTATGTCTTCAATGGAGAGCCCCAACACAGCAAGCTTATCCGGGTCGGGCACAATCTGTAACTGGCGTTCGACCAAACCCGTGACATCCACCATTGCCACTTCCGCCAACTGCTCGATGCGACGCTTTATGACATTTTCGGCAAACTCGCACAAATCAAGAAACGCGCGTTCGTCCACCTTGCCGTATGCACTGTCGTTTTTTAGGGTCAGATTGAGGTAGAAGACAGGAATGTCCGTCGCACTTGCCTTTATCACCTTCGGGCGTTCGGCATCCTTGGGCAGATAGTTCATGGCGGCGTCAATCTTCTCGTTCACTTCTATGAAGGCAAGGTCGGTATTCGTACCGAAGTCGAAGCCCAGGCGGATGATGCCTGCACCATCGCGCGTCTCGCTGTCCATGTCCTTCAGTTTCGCCACCTGGATGAGCTGCTGCCGCAGAGGTTTCACCACCGTATTCTCTAATTCACGCGCCGAGGTATTCTGCGCCGACACCTGCACTGTAATTTCCGGGATGGCAATATCGGGCAGCAAGGATACCGGCAAGGTGAAGTAAGTCACCAGCCCGACAATGAAGCATGCTGTAAATGCCATCAGTACGGCAATAGGCCGCTGTATCAAAAACTTTATCAATTGAACTATGAATTTTGAATTACCACTTATCACTCATTATCTATCAACCACCTTCACCGATGCTTCATGTGCCAGATTCACATTTCCCGTCACAATGACCGTATCGCCTTCTTTCAGGGCATCGTCGGCCATACTATAGCTTTCCGCATTCTCCAGACCGGTCTGCACATAGTTCCACTGCGCCTTTCCGTCTTTCAGGGTAAACACCACCTGCTTGCCCGAACGCAACACCACGGCACTCTTCGGGATTACAAGCTGTCCGCCCAGAGAGCGGTGCACGTTCACCCTCACGTTCATCCCACTGAACAGCCGTCCCTTGCCATTGACGGCAGCCTTCACCTTAACCATCCCCTTGTCATCCACCAGAGGATTGATTTGGGTGATGCGCCCCTCCTGCCTAAAGCCGGCATCCGAATAAGGGGTAACAATCACCTTGTCGCCACTCTTTATCAACGGCAGTTCGCTTTCCAGCACCGTGAAGTCCACCTCCATACCTTGAGTGCCGATAATGGAGCAGAAGGCTTCCGAGGTACTTGCCTCGTTGAACGGTTTGGAGAACAGGTTCGCCACTACCCCGTCAAAAGGCGCAACCAGCGTGGCGTGTTCCTCTTCATACGCGGCAAGCTCATACTGGGCGAGGCTCTGGTCGTAACCGCTCCTCACGCGGGCCAGCTTCATGATGTCAGCAGGTACTTTGGAGGCATCCCCCACCGGATAGCCTTGTCCTATCAATACATCCTGCAACTCAAGTTCCGCTTTTTCCAAGGCATCCTTGGCCTGCGCGGTCTTGTTCTTCAGGCGGAACTTATCCAGTTCGGCAAGTTTCTGCCCTTTGCGCACCGGGTCACCGTTCTTCACGTAGATGTGTGCCACTACACCGGTGGTCTCAAAACGCAAATCCGCCATGGCACCGGCGGTTACTTTTCCGTTGCTCACCAGTTCATGCTCAAAGGTCGCCCGCTTCAGGACTTTCACGGTCACTTCATTGCTTTCACTTGGCAGGACGGTTGCCACCCCTTCCTCGGACTCTTTTCCCTTTCCGGCATCGGAGCAGGCGGCAAGCAGGGCAACGGCCATGCATAGCAGGTATCGATAGTTCTGTGTCTTCATATTCATACTCAATTATAAATTGATAAAATTAATCGTTTCAAAAAAACGAACCGATATTTGCATGTGGACACTTTTTTCATAGCACTTTAGCAATTAGTTCGCTCATTATTAACACTTTCCGTTTTTATTCATCTTTTTTGATATGGACAAAAATAAGCTGAATCTTTTTTATTTCCTCCCTCATCTGTCGTATTGCCGTAGAATGCACTTTCGGCTCTTTCGTCAATACCATCCGCTTCATTTTTTCAAACTTGTCCGGTTGTCTGAATCCTGGTTCCGCATAAAGCTTCGCAAGCAGATAATAGGGATAAATACGCCCCGGCAACCGATGGGTGGAACGGATAAACCAGTCTTCCGCTGACAAGCAATCACCCATCTGCTGATAGTTCTTGCCTATCACATTCAGTATCATGGGGTCACAACTACGCTGTAAAGCTTCTTTCAAAATACGGTTGGATTTACCGAACTGCTGCTGCTTGTGCAATCCATGCCCATATTCGAACAAGAAAGATGCCCGGTCCCTCAACAGAGGATAAAGGCGCCCGTACTCTTTCTCTGCCGATTGATACGCACCTGCATTATACAGCACCCGCGCATTCATCCACTCCCGACAGGCCTGCTCCACTTGCAAGTCATTCTTCAAGCGAAAACCGCCAATGATGCCTACTGATACAGCCAGCCCCAACCATTGCCAACGGTCGGCACCGGACAAGCACGCCACAAGCAATCCTCCAAATGTAACGATAAATACCGGAAGTTGTAGCGGATAGGAGGAAAAAGAAAATATCATCAAGGAAAGAATGGCCCCACAGATACCATAACGTCCTTTACGGACTCCCCTATACAAACACAGCACGACCACAACCAATAGACATACAGCCAAAGGAATACCCAGTTCGACCGCAACCTGCAGATATTCATTGAATGCATATTCCGGACTTCCCGCCACACGTTCCTCCCACGGTTCATAATCACCTGCTGCAAAATAAGTTTCCTGTGCATTTCCATAGGCTGCTGCGAAATTATGAATCCCATATCCGGTCAACGGCTTTTCTGCAATGGCACGACAAGTTATCTTCCACATGAAAAGACGGCCACGTGCAGAATCGGGTTTCAAGACAAACAGTAAATAGCCCGCCAATAGCAAGACACAGAATCCACCGACCACTACCATCACCACACGCTGCCTTTGCTGCTGCCATAATAATCTGAACTTATCCGTCCAATCCATATGCCAAGCATATACACACAGACAGGAAACTCCTGCCGCCAACCATGCCGAACGGCTCATTCCTGCCGGAAGCACACAAAGGATAAGTAGCATCACACCACCAGCGACCATAGTTCCAGCCTTATCCATCACCTTTTTCCATCTTCTTCCATCATTCCGGTCAGAGCAGAGAATCTCCCCCCTCTTGGTCAGCCATTGATGCAGACAGACCGGAAGTATCATGGCCAAATAGCCGGAATAAGGCCCCGGATTGAAGAAAGAACCTGTCAATACATACAAGGAATGGTTGGACACAGCATAACCATAAAGCTGCCTCAATCCCCAAACAGCCTCAATGCCCCCCAGCATTACCAATACCCACGAAACCGGTATAAAAAGAAAATACCTTTTTTCCATCATCAATCCAGCCATCAACAGACATCCTGCAACTACCAATGCACTTTTATCGAAATAGAGCCATTGCCCTATAACATCAGCTACAGGAAGTCCTGAAGAAACGTTACATGCCAAAGACAATAAAACTATACAAGCAATGTAGACCAAACTTCCAGTCAATAGATTACGTACATTATTCATTCTATCTATCAAATATTCAATAGTATTCTATAATTCACCAAAAGATTTGTTTCCCGTCTTTATATTCAAAAATCCGTTCATCTTTACCGGCTGTGTGATTCTTCAGATAAAATAAAGCACCTTGAAACCCTGAATAGACAATAGAATCTGACACAGCCATTTGCCGCCCGACAGAATTCCATTTTCCTCCACCCCAATAAAACAATTCATACAAATTACCTTTATAAATAAAATTCACCTCATTACGAGGAGTATACACCACCTTCTCCACACGATGGGGACTTCCAAAGTCCATCCCGGTCCATCCTCCATCCGGATGTATATAATCAAATGAAGTATCCGGATTACCGTCAAATGCGTTCAAATATTCATGTGTATTGTCTTCAAAACTTCCCGGAGTACCTATGATTTCCCCATATAGAGGTATGGTATCTTCCGTATTCTCATAAAAAGCCAGTTCCGAGATATTACAGAAACATCCGTCAGCACCCTTATAGCGCATATACCGATACGGTTTATCAGACTTCAACCGGGCCACAGTATATAGCCGATACGGAGCCTCCTTTATCAAAAGTAGAGTATCCTTCCACCCAAAGTCTGCCCGGTCGCTTCCTTCCACTACTCCCCCAATCATCCGGTCATTGAAAAGAACACTCAAAGTAAGATGGCACTTCCTATACAAGACCAATTCCTGCTTTTCAGCTTCCGGAACAATGAACTGTATCTTTCCGGTTTCACGCTCCAGAAGAAAAGGAGAAGATACTGCAGCGTATTCCTTTCCGTTCCAGGCAGCCAGCGTAAAGACCGCCCCGCCTCCCACATCCTCAAAACGAGCCTCCCGCTTTTTAAAGAAAGTATATCCTATAGGTTGCCATTGTAGTCTGTTGGCAAGGCACAAATACACCATATCCCCCTCACGAAACTGTCCGGAAAGCAAAGAATCCGGAAGAGCTACAGTCCAATTCCTGCTACCGGTATAAAGTGCAGTGACATCGCGGAAGAACGGACGTCGGAATGCCGGGTAAACATCGGAATATTTCCCCAGTTTCCGTACCGCCTCCTTATCAATACTATAGGTTGCCCGGTACATTTTTCCCCTCGAAATGCTATATTCTTCCGCTTTGCTCCATACTTCTTCATAAGGAAGATTTGCAATGTATGTCTTTCCTTCCTTATCCAAAACAAAATTCCAGAAATGAGAGGCATTGTTGTCTCCTAATACCATCACCCTATCTACTCCGCACGGAATGCCCAATGCCCGCAACACATATATCATGGCATCCGTAAACTCTCGGCAACTGCCCGTATGCCATTTCAGTACATCCGGTCCCAAATGAGGCCCCACCGGAAAAAGAGCCGTATTCCGGTAGTTCGCTTTCCGCAACGTATCCATCAACAACTGGGCGGCAACCTTAGGATTATCAGCCTCATCTGTCTTCCTGAATTCATCCAAAATCGGGCTATAGCACTCATAAATTTCTTTGCGCCAGAGAGAAAGCGGCTCATCCCCTATTCTATAAGGCAATATATATTCGCAGAAAGTATCAAAATCAACATGCTTTCCCCAAGGTTGCTCCCGCCAGACTTTGAATGCCCATTCTATATGATTGACCAAAAAAGCGGAATCCACCGTCATAATGTCCCTCTTATAAGTCAATTGATTTATAGAAAATTCTCCATCTGCTCTTTTCAAGGAATCAATCAACTCTTGCACATGCCTGGAATAAGGAAATGAAACGTATTCACTGAAATACTTCCTGTAATTCTCCAAGGCCTTTCCCTCGTAAGCACCATGAAAAGGCATATTCTCTATCAGAAAACAAGCAGCACGATATTTGTCACCGTCCTCTTCCTTGTAACGGTCCAGTACCTTTTGCAACTCCGCACGGTTATCACCGGCAAGATTCAAAGCTGTGTCCAACCACTGATTTTCCGAAGAACAAGCCATAAACAGACCTGCTGTAAACCATACCCATACACACCAATGTTTCATATCACTATTCCATTTTTTTCTATTCCAATCTGAAAGACAATCCAATCAATCCTTACAATCCGATACAAATACCTGCTTACCATCTTCCATATGAAATATCAGTTCTT
>OLXI01000958.1_pt1 | contig 15229 bp, 12 predicted proteins | sample 1674181 | NCBI WGS metagenome assembly OLXI01 (sample SAMEA103958148, study PRJEB25191) | human gut metagenome | reverse complement strand
TTCCTTGTGAACGTGTTCAACGGGATGCCCGGCGGGCGCGTGATCGGGCTGGTGTTCTTCCTCTGCGTGCTCTTCGCGGGCCTCACCTCGCTTGTGAACCTCTACGAGGTCTCGGTCGAGGCGCTGCAGGATAAGCTGCACCTCAAGCGCGTGGCGGCGGTCGCGGTCATTGCCGCAATCGGCACAGCGGTGTCGCTGTGCATTCAGGCCATCGTCTCCGACTGGATGGACGTGGTGTCCATCTACATCTGCCCGCTCGGCGCGCTGCTGGCCGGCATCCTGTTCTTCTGGGTGGCGGGGAAGGACTTCGTCCTTGCCGCGGTCAACAAGGGCGTGGGCAAGCCCATCGGCGCGTGGTTCTATCCTCTGAGTAAATATGTCTACTGCGCCTGCGCGCTGCTCGCGCTCATCGCGGGCGCGCTCCTCGGCGGCATCGGCTGAGACGAAAGCGCCGTCCCACGGACGGCGCTTTTCAGCGGAATACGGTTAGATAAACTTAACTATACATGATTTCTTAACGATTTGACCTATTGACAGAGTAGGGAAGTGCTCGTATAATATATGACAGATTGTCATTTTACGACAGCTTGTCATATAGGAGGTGCCTATGCCGACCGATACCTTTTTCCGCCTGCCGGAGGAGAAGCGAGCACGCATTTTAGAGGGCGCGTGGAGCGAATTTACCGCCGTGCCCTACGCCGAGGCGTCCATCAACCGCATCGTGCAGACCTCGCGCATCCCGCGCGGCAGCTTTTATCAGTATTTTGAGGATAAGAACGACCTGTTCCTCACTCTCATCGACGAGATCCGCGACCGGTTTCTCGATCTGTTCCACGATACGCTCGAACGCTCGGGCGGAGACCTGTTCTCCATGCCCCTTGCGCTGCTCGACGCCATGGTCGCCCCGAGCGGCTGCATCACGCCGGCGTTTTCCCGCGCCTTCGCGCTGCTGAGCCTGAACGTCAATATGGACGTGCAGCAGCTCTTCTTTGAGCGCGCGGCGGGGGAGCTCTGCCCGCAGAAGCTCCTCGAGCACATCGACCCCGCGCTCCTGCGCTTGCGGGAGAACGGCTTTGTGGACGACGTATTCACCCTGCTCGTGGGAGCGCTTGCCTGCGCCATCGCCCGCACGCTGAAAAAGCCGGAGAGCTTCGCGCTCGAGCGCGAGCGGATGCGCGGGCGCATTGAGATCATCAAGAACGGCAGCGCTGCCGTACCCGAAGGAGGACACCGCAAATGAAGAAAAGATGGACGGCTCTGCTGCTTGTACTCGCCATGCTCTCAGCGCTGGCGGTCGGCGCGCTGGCGGACGAACAGAAAAAGGATGAGACCGCCGCGGAGACCGCGCAGACCGCGCCGGACGCGGAGGGCACGCTGCGCTTTGAAAACCTCAGCGCACGGATGAAAACGGGCTATTACACCGTCATGTCGCTGGAGGAGAACATCGCCGCGATCGAGTGCATAGACTACGACAAAATGTACGAGGACCTGCGCGACAACCTGAATCTGATTGCCGACTACCAGTGGGGAATGATTCAGGCGGGGCAGAGCGGAAGCTATGCCTACGAAACGCTTGAGCAGCGATATGACAATGCGCGCAAGACCTTCGACGATATCAAGGAGGGCAAGCTCCAGCAGGACAACGCCGACCTCGTCCGCCAGCTGCGAAATATGCAGGATTCTCTTACGGCGATGGGGGAATCCCTTTATGTGAATCTTCTGTCACTGGAGGACCAGTCCGCGGCCCTGACCCGTCAGACCGCGGCGCTTGACCGCACGATCAAGGAAGTGAAGCTGCGCTATGAGCTTGGTCAGGTCAGCGCTATGACGCTTCAGCAGACGGAAGCGGGCAAGGCGCAGGTGGAGAGCGGAAAAGCGGCAATCGATGCCGCCGCCGCACAGCTGCGCCGTCAGCTCAACGCCATGATCGGGGAGGAGCTGACCGCGCCGCTCACGCTCAATGCGCTTCCCGAGGTGACCGCGGAGCAGCTTGCCTCCATGGATGTGGAGAAGGACCTGGAAAAAGCGAAGGCAGCGAGCTATGATCTCTACGCCGCCAAGCTCACGCTCGAGGACGCGGACGAGGAATACAAAGACAAGGCGGGCGACCTCGGCTACAACGAGGACAATTATGAGTATATTGCCGTCAAGCACCGGTGGCAGGCGGCGCAGTACACCTACAACGCCGCCGTGCAGAACTTCGAGCTGAGCTTCCGCTCGCTCTATGACAGCGTGCAGAGCTATGCGAGCGCACTGAATGCGGCGAAGGTCTCGCTCGAGTGCGAGCGCAGCGACCTCGCGGCCGCACAGCTCAGGTACGAGCAGGGCACGATCTCCGAGAACGCCCTGCATACGGCAGAGGACGAGCTATACACCGCGCAGGACACCGTCTCCGGCGCGGAGCGCGACCTGTTCACCGCATACAACAACTATCGCTGGGCCGTGGACTACGGCCTGCTGGCCGGCTGAGGAGGGCTGAAACGATGAAACAGAAAACGATTTCCCTGCTGCTGGCGCTCGCGCTGGTGCTGAGCCTTGCGGGCTGCAAAAAGGAAGAGACCGTCACCGCGCCCGCCGGCGTCGCCGTGCAGGTGCAGACGGTTGAGGCGCAGGACATCGCCTCGGAGAACACGGTCTCCGGTCAGGTGACCGCCGGCAGCGAAACGAGCGTCTACGTCACGGCCACGGCCAAATGCACCGCCGTTTATGTCGAGGCGGGCGACGCGGTCAAGGCGGGCGACGTGATCTGCTCGCTCGACATGGAAAGCTCGCTCGCGCAGTACCGCGCGGCGGAGATCGGCTACACGAGCGCCGCGTCGAGCTACAGCGACCAGAAGAACATTCTGGACCGACAGGTCGCTCTGTACGAAAAGAACTGGAACGACACCAAGGCGCTTTTCGAGATCGGCGCGGCCTCCCAGTCGGAGGTCGACCAGATGGAGCTGCAATATCTCTCCGCCAAGGCGCAGCGTGATTCCACGCTCGCCCAGCTTGAAGCAAGTATGCAGAGCGCGAAGTCGAGCTACGAGCAGCTTGCCCTCGCGATGGAGAACATCGACAGCCATGGCAACGTCATCGCGCCGGTGGACGGCGTGCTCGCCTCGCTCACCGCGAGCGAGGGCGGCATGGTCTCGCCCAGCTACGCCGTCGCCGTCATCGACGGCGCGGAGCAGATGAAGGTCACCGTCATGGTCTCCGAGGCGCTGGTGCCCAAGCTCGCCATCGGCGACACGGTCACGGTTCGCGTCAGCGCGGCGGACGCCGAATTTGACGGCGTGATCCGCTCCGTTGAAAAGACCGCCAATCAGGTGACAAAGCTCTACACCGTTACCGTCACGGTGCCCGCGGAGGTCGAGGGTCTGCTCTCCGGTATGTTTGCCGACGTGACCTTCCACACCGCCGTGAGCGAGAGTGCGGTCGTCGTGCCGAGCGAGACCATCCTCACGAGCAGCGACAAGCAGTATGTCTTTATCGTCGAGAACGACACGGCAAAGCGCGTCGACATCACCACGGGCCTCACCGGCAGCGGCATGACCGAGGTCACGAGCGGTCTTGACGCGGGCGAGCAGCTCGTCACCGTGGGCCAGCAGTACCTCTCCGACGGCGACGCCGTGCGCGTCGTGGAGGGATAAGCTCCATGAACATTGCAAAATTCTGCATCAGGCACAAGGTCACAACGCTGCTCGCGGTCATTATGATCGCCGTGTTCGGCGTGGTCTACACCACCCAGCTCCAGATGGCGCTGCTGCCGAACATCGAGTACCCCGCGGCCTATGTGTACTGCTACTACAACGGCGCGGGCCCCGAGGACATCGAGCAGCTCGTCACGCGCCCGCTCGAGTCCGCCATCATGTCGGTGCCCGGCGTGGACTCCGTCACCTCCTCGAGCGCCGACAGCATCTCGACCATCCAGATCATGTACGTTGAGAACACCGACGTGGACATCGCGGCGACCAAGCTGCGCGAGAAGTTCGACGCGCTCAGCCTGCCCGACGGCTGCGGCTCTCCCGTCATTCTGAACATCAACGTGTCCGAGTTGATGCCGAGCGCCATCGTCGGCCTCCTCGGCGACGACCTCGCCGCCCTCCAGCAGCAGGCGGAGAACGTGGTCGCACCCGCGCTCGAGCGCATCGACGGCGTGGCGTCCGTCTCCGTCTCCGGCGGTGTGGAGCGTCAGATCACCGTGACGCTCGACGCGCAGCGCGCCGCGGGCTACGGCCTCTCCACGAGCTACATCACCCAGATCCTCCAGGCGGAGAACCTGCTCTATCCCGCCGGCGAGGTCTACAACGGCAGTCAGAAGCTCTCCGTCACCACCGACGCGCAGCTCTCCACGGTCGATGAGGTCGCCAACATCAACATCCCGCTCCAGACCGGCGGCACGGTGCGCCTCGGCGAGGTCGCCGACGTCGCCTTCGAGACCTCTGACCGCGACGCCATCGCCGCGATGGACGGTACGCCCGGCATCATCCTACAGGTCAGCAAGCGCTCCGGCGCGAACGAGGTCAAGACCGCCGAGGCGGTGGCCGCGGCGATGGAGGAGCTGGCGGCGAAGGACAGCTCCATCCACTACGCCGTCCCCTATGTCGCGAGCGAGTACATCAACGTCGCCGTCGATGCCGCGCTCGAGGGCATCATCCTCGGCGTCGTGCTTGCGGCGCTCGTGGTGTGGCTGTTCCTGCGCCGCGGCGGCGCGACCATGACCATCGCGGTCTCCATGCCCGTGTGCATCCTCGCGGTGTTCGTGCTGATGTACGTCTGCGACCTGACGCTCAACATGATGAGCCTCGGCGGCATCGCCATGGGCGTCGGCATGATCGTGGATAACTCCATCATCGTGCTCGAAAACATCTACCGCTGGGCGTCCGAGGGACACGACCGCATGACCAGCTGCGTCGAGGGCACGAAGGAGGTCACGCTCTCGCTGACCGCCTCGACCCTCACCACCGTTGCGGTGTTCCTGCCGCTCGGTCTCACCGGCGGCATCGCGGGTCAGATCTTCAAGGACTTCTGCCTGACCATCGCCTTCCTCATTCTCGGCTCGCTCGCCGTCGCCGTGACGCTCGTGCCGCTGCTGTGCTACTTCCTGCTCGACGAGAGCAAGGTACATCTTGACGCCCTGCAAAGGGCGCAGAAGGGCGGACGCCGCGCGCAGAAGCTCATGGACTGGTATGTGAAAAAGCTCGACTACTACGTGCATCACCTCAAGCGCGGCGTGCTGGTGTCCGTCGCCCTCGTCGCGGTGTTCCTCGCCGCCTGTCTGAACACCAAAATGGTGCTCCTGCCCGAGATGGACGAGGGCATGGTCACCGTGACCGTCTCCATGCCCATCGGCTCGAAGGTCGAGCAGGCGGCGGCGATGGCGGAGCGTGTCGCCGCCATTGCCGAGGAGACCATCCCCGAGCTTGCCGGCTACTACTACACCGCCGATAGCGGTCAGAGCGCCAGTCTGGTGCTCAACCTCACCGACAAGGGCGAGCGCGACCGCAGCGCGACCGACATTGCCAACGCCCTGCGCGACGCGACCTATGACGTTGCCGGCTGCGAGATCACCTGCTCGGCCTACGACATGGGCGCGATGATGGGCGGCAGCGGCGTGAGCGTCAACATCACGGGCGAGGATTACACCACGCTCAAGATGATCGCGGATGACCTCACCGCGCAGATCGCGGCGATCCCCGGCGCGGTGGACGTTTCCTCCACGGTCGCCGAGCAGGTGCCGCAGGTCAAGGTGACCGCGGACCGTCAGGCGTGCTCGCAGTACGGCCTGACCGCCTACAGCGTCGCCGCAGCGGTGCGCTCCGGCCTGACCGGAACCACCGCCACCACCGTCACCATCGACAATAAGGAGGTCGACGTGGTCGTGCGCGGCGACGGCCGCGCGGAGGAGAGTCTGGACGCCCTGCGCTCCATGGCGATCTCCACGCCGACCGGCGGCAGCGTACCGCTCGGCAGCATCGCCGACGTCAGCGTCGTCATGTCCCCGCAGACCATCACGCGCTACAACCAGTCCCGCCAGGTGACCATCTCCGGTGACGCTGCGGACGGCGACACGAGTGCCATGGCCAAGAGCATCCGCGCCATCCTCGCGGGCTACACGCTCCCAGGCGGCTACACCGCCGAGCTTGCCGGCGGCTACACGGAGATGATGGAGAACTTCTCCGACCTCGGCCTCGCGCTCATCGTCTCCGTCGGCCTTGTGTACTTCGTGCTGGCCTCGCAGTTCGAGTCCTTCGTCATGCCGGTCATCATCATGATGATCCTGCCCATCGCCTTTGCCGGCGCGCTCTTCGCGCTGCCGCTCACAGGCAAGGACCTTTCGATGATCTCGCTCGTCTCCCTCATCATGCTTGCCGGTACGGTGGTCAACGCCTCCATCGTCCTCGTGGACTACATCAAGCAGCGCCGTGACCGCGGCGAGACGCGCGAGGAGGCCATTCTCCACGCCTGCCCGCTGCGTATCCGCCCCGTGCTGATGACCACGCTCACCACCATCCTCGCCCTCGTGCCGACGGCGCTCGGCATGACCGGCAAGATGAACGAGATGATGAGCGACATGGGCACCACCATGATCGCCGGTATGCTCGTCTCGACCGTCATCACGCTGCTCTTCACCCCCGTGTACTACTGCGTCATCGACGACCTGACGCACCGCCGGGAGCGGAGGAAGGCTAAAAAGCTCGCCGCCGCGCAGAGCGAACCATAAAACAGCAAAGCAAAACGGAAGGACCGCGCTCGCGGTCCTTCCGTTTATTCAATAGGCTCTCAGCCATTGTCTCCGCCGTCCGCCGGCTCTGCGGCGCCCTCCGCGGACACTTCCCCGCCGGCGGCGTCCTCCGCGGACGCCTTCGCCGGGCGGTCCGCCTCCGCGGGACCGTCCTCGATGGGACGCTCCTCGCTCCGATCGGGCAGGACGGTCGCCTGCCCGTCGAGCCGGCGGTTGACGAACATCCGCGCGGGATCGGCGCTGCGGTTCTTCAGCAGGATGACCGCCGTGAGAACGATCATCACAAGGCTCAGCGCCTGCGACACGCGCACGCGCTCGCCGAGGAAGGTGAGGTCGAAAAGATACAGGCTGTCGGTCCGCAGCCCCTCGATCCAGAAGCGCCCGATGCCGTACCAGAGAAAGTAGAAGCAGGTGTTTTCGCCATCGAAGCGCCGTACCTTGTCCACCGCAAGGCAAAGGAGCAGCAGCCCCGCGACGTTCCAAAGGCTCTCATACAGGAACGTCGGATGCACGTCGATATAGTAGGTGCCGCTGATCCACAGCCGCATCCGCCACGGCAGCTCGGTCATGCCGCCGAAGGCCTCGCGGTTGAAGAAGTTGCCCCAGCGGCCAATGGCCTGTCCGATGAAAAAGCCCGCCACGCAGCAGTCGGCAAGCGCCCAAAGGCTGAGCTGCTTTTTTCGGCAAACGAGCCACGCGGTCAAAAATGCCGCGAGGATGCCGCCGTAGATGGCAAGCCCGCCGTCCCAGATGCGGTAGGTCTCCGTCCAGTCGATGCTGCCGTCCGCAAGACGGAATTGGTCAAGGTAAAAGAGCACATAGTAGACCCGCGCGCCGACGATGGCAAAGGGGATGGCCCAAAGCACGGTGTCAAGCACATCGTCCTCGCTCAGACCGTAGCGCGGCGCGCGCTTCATGCAGAACCACAGAGCGATGAGCAGCCCCGCGGCGATGAGCACGCCGTACCAGTAGATGCCGTTGCCGATGTCGAGCAGCTTGGGCGAGAGGGTAAAGCGCCAGTCGCCGAACAGCCCGGGAAAGCTGATGTCTGCGTTGGGATAACTCATTGGGAAGCTCCCTCCTTCTTGGGGATAAGAATGGACAGCGCGCTGCGCTCCTCGACGATGCTCTCGCGCAGAAACGCCTCCACATCCGCGCGGGTGACGGAATCGTACACCTCGGGGAAGCGGAAGGGGTCGAAGCCGCGGAACGCGCCGTCCGCAACGGATACGGCGATGTTCTCGAAGCTGTTGAGCGCGCGCAGCGTCGAGCCGAAACTCGCGCGGCGGAGCTGCTGATAGAACGCCTCGTCCACGCCCTCGCGCGCGAGGCGCTGCGCCTCGTCCAGAATGGCGCGCACGACCGTCTCGGGCGCATCGCTGTCGCCGCCCGCGTAGAGGTAGGCGATGCCGGGCAGCTGGTCGAAGCCGCCGCCGAAGCTGCCGTTGATGAGCCCCTTGTCGTAGAGCCGCTGGTAGAGCGGCGAGGAATCGCCGAGCAGGATGTCGCAGGCGATGTCCGCGATGATATCCTGACGCATCAGCGCCGCGCCGTCCGCCGCGGGAGGGCACTTGAAGCCGACGAGGAACTGCGGCATCGAGACCTCCATCGCCTCGCGGCGGAACTTCTCGACGACGCGCATATCCTCCTGCCCGTAGTCGCGCTCGATGACCTCGCCGCGGCTTTCCGGCAGGATCTCCTCCGCGATGGCGGCGATCTCGTCGGGCTTCACGTCGCCGACGACGCACAGCATCATGTTCGCCGGGTCGTAGAACGCCTTGTGGCAGGCATAGAGCGTTTCGGGCGTGATCTCCGCGATGCTCTCCACCGTGCCGGCGATGGCGACGCGGGCGGGGGAGGAATGGTACAGGCACTCGAGCAGGTTGGTGTAGACCCTCCAGTCGGGCGTGTCCTCCACCATGCGGATCTCCTGACCGATGATGCCGCGCTCCTTGTCCACGCTCTCCTGTGTGAAGTAGGGGACGGAGACGAACGAGAGCAGGATCCTCAGATTCTCCTCAAAGTGCTCCGTGCAGTCGAAGTAATAGGCGGTCGTCGCGTTGGAGGTGAAGGCGTTCGGCTCCGCGCCGTTCTGGCTCAGCTCCTGCAGGGCGTTGCCGTCCTCGGTGTCGAACATCTTGTGCTCCAGATAGTGCGCGATGCCAGCGGGCGTATCGTGCCACACGCCGTCGAGCCGGAAGCGCATATCCATGCCGCCGTAGCGCGTGGTGAAAAAGGCGTAGCGCTTGCGGTAGAGGGGTTTGGGCACAACGGCGACGGTCAGTCCGTTCGGCAGCGTGGTCCGCAGCACCGTTTCGCCGATGCGGGGATAATTCGTTTCGTTCCACTTCATTGCGCCGCGCCCTCCTTTCCGGTGAGGAAATAGACCGTGTCGAGCCGGATGCTCCGCGCCGCCTCGGCGACGCGCTCGGGCGTGACGGCCTCGAGCTGCGCGATCAGCGCGTCGGTATCCTCCCACAGCCCTGTCGCAGCCTGCCCGAGATAGTATTCCTCCAGCCGGCCCGCGCTGTCCTCGCGCGAGCGGAGCGAGGAGAGCATACAGCTCCGCGCGCCCTCCAGCTCCCACGGTTTGAAGTCGCCGTTCTGCACGGCCTCGAGCTGCGCGGCGATCTCGCGCCGCGCGACCTCGTAATTTTGCGCCTCAATGCCGCTCGACACCGTAATGATGCCCTTGGACCGGTGGTAGCCGGACGAGGCATAGTAGCACAGCGAGAGCTTCTCGCGCACGTTCAGAAACAGCTTGGAGTTGGAGTAGCCGCCGAAGATGAGGTTCGCCAGCAGCAGCGCGGGCGTGTCCTCGCTCGCGGCGCGGTAGCCCATGGCGAGCTTCGCCTGCGTCACGTCCATCGTCTCCGTGATCTCGCGCACCGTTTCGGGCGCACCCACACGCTCGGCGACCGCAGGCTCGGCGACCCGCTCGCGCGGGAGCGCCGCCAGCGCACGGCCCAGCGCCCCCTCCACGCGCGCGCAGTCCGCGCTGCCGCAGTAGAACAGCTCGATGCGCGCCGTGGCAAGAAGCTCGTTGTAATAGCGGTAGAGCGTCTGGTTCGTCAGCCTTTCCACGCCCGTCACAGTGCCGAGCCGGTCGATGCCGTAGCGCTCACCGCGGCACATCTCCTGCAAAAGCCGCGCGTCGGCGTAGTCGCGCTTGTCGTTGAGGATGCTCTCGATGGCGTCGATCAGGTTCTCCTTTTCGCTCTCTACATAGTCCGCGAGAAAGCGCCCGTTCCGCGTGAGCGGGTCGAGCAGCAGCTCGCCGAGCAGGTCGGCCATCGGCTCGAGCAGCCGCTCTCCGTCGGGGACATAACGCTCGTCAAGAAAGCTGCCGACAAAGCCGAGGCATTGGTTCTCGCCCTTCTTGCGCACGGTGTAGGCGACGGACGCCCCGTACAGGCGGTCCAGCTCCGCGGCGATCGAGCGCATATCGCGGTGCGCGGTCGTGCCGCGGCGCAGCACGGCGGGCAGCAGCGCACCGGCGGCGACGGTGCTCTCTTCCAGCGGCGTGATGAGCTGCGCGCCCAGCACGCCGGTCTTGAATTTTGCGGCGGGGACGTAGGTCAGAAAAACGCCCTCCGCCAGTTCCTTTCGCAAGGGCTCCATAAAAGCGGCTCCTTTTCCATTCTATATTGATGGTAGCATAGCACGAAAATGTGAACATTACCACATCTTTTCATAAAATCTTTCCCATTCGCCGTTTTTCCCGCGAATAAGCCTTGACTTTTCTGCTAAACTCGTGTAAACTGATTCCTGTTGTAAAGTGTTATGACTTTACACGGAATACTCAAAGGAGGATTCCCCGTGAAAAATCAGACCTTTCGCATGACGATGCTCTTTGACTTCTACGGCGAACTCCTCACCGAGCGGCAGAAGGAATTTTACGAGCTTTACTACGACGAGGACCTGTCCCTCTCCGAGATCGCCGAGAACTACGGCATCTCCCGCCAGGGCGTGCGCGACGTCATCGTCCGCGCCGAGGCGTACATGACCGAGATCGAGGATAAGACCGGCCTTGTCAAGCGCTTTATGCAGCGCACCCCCCACCTCGAGCGCATCGAGGCGGCGGCGGACGAGCTGCGCAGGCTCAATGACCGCCGGTATGAGGATTCCCGCATCGCAGAGCTCGTGACCGTGATCGAACAGGAGACCGCGGCACTCAAGGAGTAAGAAGGAGCATTTCATGGCATTTGAGGGCCTGAGCGAAAAGCTCAACAGCGTATTCAAGGGCCTGCGCGGCAAGGGCCGCCTGACCGAGGAGGACATCAAGCTCGCGATGCGCGAGGTGCGCATGGCGCTGCTCGAGGCGGACGTGAGCTACAAGGTCGTCAAGGACTTTGTCGCCAGAGTTTCCGAGCGCGCCGTCGGCGCCGAGGTGCTCGACAGCCTCACCCCCGCCCAGCAGGTCATCAAGATCGTCAACGAGGAGCTGACGGCTCTGATGGGCGGCGCGAACGCGCGCTTGACCTTTGCCAACAACCCGCCGACGGTCGTGATGATGGTCGGCCTTCAGGGCGCGGGCAAAACGACGAACGTCGCCAAGCTTGCCGGCCTTCTGCGCCGGCAGGGCAAGCGCCCGCTGCTCGCCGCCTGCGACGTGTACCGTCCCGCGGCCATCACGCAGCTTCAGGTCGTCGGCGCACAGCTCGGCCTGCCCGTGTTCGAGATGGGGCAGATCGACCCCGTCACCATCGCGGTCGAGGCCGTCAAGTACGCCAGGGATCACGGCAACGACATCGTCTTCCTCGATACCGCCGGCCGCCTGCACATCGACGAGCAGCTCATGGACGAGCTCAAGCGCGTCAAGGCGGCGGTGAAGCCGAGCGAGATCTTGCTGGTCGTGGACGCCATGACCGGACAGGACGCCGTGAACGCCGCCACCGCGTTCGACGAGGCCCTCGGCATCGACGGCGTTGTGCTCACCAAGCTCGACGGCGACGCCCGCGGCGGCGCGGCGCTCTCCATCCGCGCGGCGACCGGAAAGCCCATCAAATACATCGGCACGGGCGAAAAGCTCGACATGCTCGAGCCCTTCCACCCCGACCGCATGGCCTCCCGCATCCTCGGCATGGGCGATGTGCTCAGCCTCATCGAAAAGGCGGAGCAGCACGTCGACGAGGAGAAGGCGAAGAAGCTCGAGGAAAAGCTCAAGAAGAACCGCTTCACCCTCACCGACTACTATGAACAGCTCGTGCAGCTGCGCGGCATGGGCGACCTCAGCCAGCTCGCCGAGATGATGCCCGGCGGCATGGGCAAGCAGTTGGCCGGCGCCGAGATCGACCCCAAGGTCATGGCGCACACCGAGGCCATCATCCTCTCCATGACGCCGGAGGAGCGCGAGAACCCCAAGCTCCTCGGCGCGAGCCGCAAAAAGCGCGTCGCCGCCGGCTGCGGACTGGAGGTCGTGGACGTCAACCGCCTCTTAAAGCAGTTCGAGATGATGCAGGACCTTGTCAAGCAGATGACCCGCGGCAGGATGCCCAAGGGACTCGGCGGCTTCGGCGGCAAGGGCGGCATGAGCCGGATGCACGGCTTCGGCCGCAAGAAGCGCTTCAAATAATACCCCGTTGATTCATGCCAAGTGCATACGATCATACAACAAAAAACATATTTTATTTCGGAGGAAAAACACCATGGTCAAAATTCGTCTGCGCCGTATGGGCGCCAAGAAGGCTCCTTTCTATCGCGTCGTCGTCGCCGATTCCCGCTATCCCCGCGACGGCCGCTTCATCGAGGAGATCGGTACCTACAATCCCTGCGTGAGCCCCGCTGAGATCAAGATCGACGCCGAGCGCGCTCAGGAGTGGATCAAGACCGGCGCCCAGCCCACCGACACCGTCCGCGCGCTGCTCAAGAGAATCAACGCGATTTGATCCGCGGGGGACAACGCATGAAGGACTTGCTGCTCTACATCGCCAAAAATCTGGTCGAGCATCCGGATGAGGTCACGGTGACGGAGAAGCAGGGAACGGACGAGCTGACGTTGGAGCTGCACGTTGCGCCCGACGATATGGGCAAGGTGATCGGCCGTCAGGGCCGCATCGCCAAAGAGATCCGTACAGTCATCCGCTCCTATGCGCAGCGCACCGGAGAGAAAGTATCGGTCGATATTGTTGACTGAGAAAATGCACCCAAAGCCTGTGGCTTTCGGGTGCATTTTTTTGCCGCACGCGAAAAAATGCAGCGCGCCGCGTTAAAAATTGCAGAAAGGTAGTGCAAAATCCGAAAGGCTGTGCTATAATGCAAATCACTTTTATTTGTTACTGAAAGAAAGGAGCCTTTCTTATGCGTATCGTTGTCAAGGTGGGCACCTCCACGCTCGCCTACCCCACAGGACGGCTGAACATTCAGCGGATGGAGCGGCTGTGCAAAACGCTCAGCGACCTGAAGAACGCGGGCCACGAGATCATCCTCGTTTCCTCCGGCGCCATTGCCATGGGCTTCGGCAAGCTCAACCTGTCCGAGCGCCCCAAGGATATGCCGGGCAAGCAGGCGTCCGCTGCGGTCGGCCAGTGCGAGCTGATGTACGTTTACGACAAGCTCTTCACCGAGTATAACCACATCGTCGGCCAGCTCCTCATCACCGCGCCGGACATCGCCGACGGCGGCAGCCGGAAGGCGAACTTCCACAACACGATGGACCGCCTGCTGGAGCTGGGCGCGCTGCCCGTCATCAACGAGAACGACACCGTCTCCACCGAGGAGATCGCCGTGGGCGACAATGACACGCTCTCCGCCATCGTCGCCGCCACCGTCTCTGCGGACCTGCTCGTGCTGCTCTCGGACATCGATGGCCTCTACGACGGCGACCCGCGCAAAAACCCTGACGCGAAGCTTATCCCCACCGTGGAGACTGTCGACGAGCGCATCATCGCCCTCGGCGGCGGCAGCGGTTCGAGCCTTGGCACGGGCGGCATGGCGACCAAGCTCTTGGCGGCGCAGATCGCTGTCGGCGCGGGCTGCGAAATGGTCATCGCCAACGGCGAAAAGCCGGAGCTTTTGTATGATATCGTCGCGGGCAAGCCCATCGGCACCCGCTTTCTGGTCAAGAGGTGAAGAATATGACAACGCTGGAGCTTCTTCAAAAGACCCGCGCGGCGATGGGCAGCATTGCCGCTGCCGGCGCGGAGAAAAAGAACGCGCTGCTCCTTGCCATGGCGGACAGCCTGGAGGCGCGCTGCGCGGAGATCCTCGCCGCGAACGCGGAGGACATGGCCGCCGCGCGCGGCCGCATCACCGACGTTATGCTCGACCGGCTCAAGCTCGATGAAAACCGCATCGCCGGCATGGCGAACGGCATCCGCGACACCGTCAGGCTTCCCGACCATACGGGCCGCGTTCTCAGCGAGGTCGTGCGCCCCAACGGCATCGTCATCGACAAGGTGCAGGTGCCGCTCGGCCTCGTCGCCATCATTTACGAGAGCCGCCCCAACGTCACCTCCGACGCTGCGGCGCTTGCCGTCAAGAGCGGCAACGTCTGTATGCTCCGCAGCGGAAAGGAAGCCTACCGCAGCGCCCGCGCCATCGTCGCGGCGCTCAAGGCGGGCGTTGCGCAGGCGGGCGGCGACCCCGACATCGTGAACATCGTGGAGGATACGAGCCACGCCTCCGCGCAGGAGCTGATGACCGCCAAGGGCCTCGTCGATCTCCTCATCCCGCGCGGCGGCGCGGGCCTGATCCGCGCCTGCGTGGAGAACGCCACCGTCCCCTGCATCGAGACCGGCACCGGCATCTGCCACGTCTATGTGGACAAGGCCGCCGACCTTGCGAAGGCGGTCAACATCATCGTCAACGCCAAGGCCAGCCGACCCTCCGTCTGCAACGCGGAGGAGGTCTGCCTTGTCCACCGCGACATTGCAAAGGAATTTCTCCCCAAGCTCAAGGCCGCGCTTGTCGACAAGCGTAGAGAAGCGGGCCTTGTCCCCGTCGAGCTGCGGCTCGACGAAGCCGCGGCGGAGATCATTCCCGGCACGGCGGCAACGGAGCTCGACTTCGACACGGAATTTCTCGATTACATTCTCGCCGTCGCGGTCGTAGATGATCTGGATGCGGCCATCGCGCATGTCCAGCATCACTCGACGCACCACAGCGATTGCATCGTGACCGAGAACCAAGCCGCGGCCGACCGCTTTGTCGACGAGGTCGACAGCGCGGCGGTGTACGTCAACGTCTCCACCCGGTTCACTGACGGCGGAGAGTTCGGTCTCGGCTGCGAGATGGGAATTTCCACCCAGAAGCTCCATGCCCGCGGCCCGATGGGACTGGACGAGCTGAGCACCTATAAATATATCATCCACGGCAACGGCCAGACCCGCTGACCACCACCGTAAACTCTCCCAAACATCCGTAGGGGCGGGGGTTTCCCCGCCTTTTTTTCGCACCCCCTGTAACCCCTCCGTAGGGGCCGATGCCTACATCGGCCCGCCCTATTGAGGTTTCATATGGTGCGTAGGGGCCGGCGTCCCCGACGGCCCGTTTTACCGCACC
>OLXI01000954.1_pt1 | contig 15274 bp, 15 predicted proteins | sample 1674181 | NCBI WGS metagenome assembly OLXI01 (sample SAMEA103958148, study PRJEB25191) | human gut metagenome | reverse complement strand
GTCATACAACTCCATCACTGCATCCATGATCTGTTTCGTGGAGGATGTCTGGTTTTTCAGATTGATCGTTCCGTGTGCGTGTTTTGGCACCCTTCTTCCATAACGGTCAATGGTCACTTCCCCGTGATACGCATTTCTCCGCTTTGGATCCGTCAGGTTATCAATATCATAGCCGATCGTAAGCACCATCTGATCTGTGACTAAGTGCTTTTCCACCAGATCCAGCACAAGCAGATCTGTCATTTCCCGGACGATCAGTTTTCCTTTTTCAAACTCATAAGGACACTGCAGCACCTGCCCGGAACTGATGCTGTTTGTCTCCGGCTTGTACGCTTTGATCAGGTCAATCGTGGTCGGTTCATATCCCCACGCGTGGTCAATCAAAAGTTCTGCATTAATACCAAACATTTTATAAAGAAAATCTTCATTATAAAAATCCTGTTCACCGCCTAAGGAACAGCGTGCAATATCCCCCATCGTATACAGTCCTGCCGCCTCTAGTTTTTTCCGATAACCACCACCGACTCTCCAGAAATCCGTCAACGGCCTGTGATCCCACAAAAGTTCCCGATAGCTGATCTCATCCAGCTTTGCGATTCGTACGCCATTTGCATCCGGTTCTATGTGCTTGGCAACAATATCCATTGCCACCTTACACAGATACAGATTTGTTCCGATCCCCGCCGTGACGGTCAGTCCCTTTTTCTCCAGGATTTCTGTGGCAATCGTGGTTGCCAGTTCTTCCGCCGTCATTTTGTAGATCTTCAGATACTGCGTTACATCCAAGAATACTTCATCAATGGAATAGACATGTATATCCTCCGGTGCAAGATATCTCAGGTAAATATCATAGATCTGTGTACTGTACTCCAGATATCTCGCCATCCGGGGTGTTGCCGTGATAAAACTCACTTCCAGTTCCGGATGTTCCTGTAATTCATCCGCAAAAGTGCTTTTTCCTAAAAAACTGCCTCCGGGTGCCCGCACTTTCCGCAGGGCATTCACTTCCCTTATCTTGGAGATCACCTCGAACAGTCTGGCTCTTCCAGGTATACCATAGCTCTTCAGCGACGGGGAAACAGCAAGACATATGGTCTTCTCTGTTCTCGACGCATCTGCCACTACCAGATTGGTGGTCAATGGATCAAGTCCGCGCTCAACACATTCAACCGATGCAAAGAAGGATTTCAGATCTATCGCAATATACGTTCTATCTTTCTTATACCTATCCACCGCCAATCCCCCTGTCACTTCTTGCTCAGTCTTAATCTTCTCTTTCTGATGCTTATGTGCCTTGGGTCACATACTATACAGCAGCCGTCTCAGCAGCCTTCCCGCCGGCCCGTGTATGCCCCAGCACTTTCCTCGATACGAGTATGTATGCGATTATCATCGCCGTACCTGTTATTATCCATGAAACTATATACACGTTCAAAAGCATGCCAAAAGAATGATATCGCGCAAACACTGTATATATCCATATGATCCTGAACACTACTGAACCCACAACTGTTATAATAGCCGGCAGCATGGATCTGCCAAGGCCTCTGAGTGCCGCAGCTGTCATCTCATATGTTCCTGTCATCGCCTCAAGGAGCATGACATGCTTCATTCTTATAAGTGCATACTTTATAACCTCTGTATCTATTGTATAAAATCTCACAAGAAAATCCCCTGAAATCATCATGACACTGCTGAACACAGCCGTCATAAGCATGCCCTCTAACATGGCAATCCTGAGAGCTTTTCTGCATCTCTCCTTCTCACCTGCACCATAATTCTGGCTCACAAATGTCACTGCTGCCTGTGCGTATGCGGATATGACAAAATATGCAAAATATTCAAAATTAAGACCCGTGGATGAGCCTGCCACAGCATCAGGACCAAAGCTGTTGATTCCGCCCTGTATCAGCACATTTGACAATGAGAAAACTGCCGTCTGTATCGCTGATGGAGCTCCTATCCTGAGTATCTTTCCCAGGCACACTTTATCTATTCGTATATTCTTTATATCGAGTCTGAGTGGACCTTCCTCATGCATCAATATATACATGACTATTCCCGTACTGACAACATTTGATATGACCGTTGCCATGCCGACGCCTGCCACTCCAAGTTTACAAACACACACGAAGAACAGGTTGAGTACAACATTGAGTACACCTGAAACTATCAGGCAGTAAAGCGGACGCCTTGTATCACCTATAGCTCTGAGCACAGCCGCTCCAAAATTATAAAGTATGATAAACGGCATTCCCACAAAGTATATCCTCAAATAAAGTACAGCCTGATCCAGCACCCTCTCAGGGGTATCTATGGCCTCAAGAATCGGTCTTGCCACAAACATTCCCACAACAAGCATAACTATTCCGCATATAAGGGCAAACTTCACGCTGGTATGCACACACCTGCTTATGGAATCTTTTTTGTTCTGGCCTATATAATGGGCCACAAGAACATTCACACCCACTGAAAGCCCCACAAACACATTCACAAACAGGGCAACAACCGCCGCATTGCTTCCAACGGCCGCCAGGGCATCACTTCCTGCAAATCTTCCTGCCACAGCTACATCTGCCGAATTGAAAAGCTGCTGCAGTATACTGCTGGCGGCAAGTGGCATGGCAAATATAAGCATCTTAAGCGCCAGTGAACCATTTAACATATCCATCTCGTGCGATTTTTTTCTATAATCGGTGTTCTTTTCTGTATTCGTTTCTTTGCCTTTTTCTTTGCTTTTTTCTATATTTTTTTCTATGCTTCTTTCTTTACTCTTTTCTGCGCTCATTCTGATGTCCGTCTCTTTTTCGTCATTGTGCTTCATTCTGATGTCCGTCTCTTTTCCATCATTGTGTTTCATCCTGATATGATCTCCGTTTTCTTATCTAGTGGGCACCCTCATACTTCTGAAGATAGTTAAAAAGTGCTCCTATGAGATTGGAATCGTTGCCAAATTTGCACAGTCCAACCTGCATCTCATTATAGATCACTGAAAATTTTGCAAGCTTATCCACGTACTTCTTCACGCCCTGTATGAACCTCGGTTCCGCACTGATTCCACCTCCAAGGAGTATGATGTCCGGTGCAAGAATGACATGTATATTCATGCAGTGCTTCGCGATGTTCAGATACCAGTCCTCAAGTACACCTATGACAGCCTCATCGCCTTCAGCTTCCCACTCATATATCATCTCGCCAGTCACATCATCCTCCTTCATGCCCCTGGCTGCCGCAACATCTCTTCTGAGAGCTCCAACCGACGCCTGCATCGTCCACATAATGTTGTCCGGAAGCTTTACATGATTCTTTGTATTCTTGAGATTCGCCTCAAGCGGTACAAGTTTGTCTATATTGTACCTGTTCACATCCTCGAACAGGTACGACATCTCGCCGGCAACCATGCCTCTGCCGTGAAGTATCTTTCTGTCTATGACTATTCCTCCACCGACACCTGTGCCAAATACCAATACAACAGCACTGTTGTAGTCCTTTGCATTTCCCTGCCATATCTCCGACAATGCGGCACATTTGCCATCGTTCTCAAGAGCCACCTTAAGTCCATCGCATCTCTCGCTTACAAGCTCGCCTACATGTGCTTTGTCAAGGTATGGCAACGCTCCGCCGGCATAACAGATTTTATCTTATAGTCATCATATATGCCCTGAATTACGTCAAGAAATGCATCGAGTCCCTGCTGTATATTATCTAAACCATTCCCAAATCTTCCGGGAGTCGGAACCTTGTTCTTCTCCATAATCTCTGCATCTCTGTCCATCACACAATGCTTTATAAATGTTCCGCCTACGTCTATCACAAGGTACATAACTTCTCCTCCATACCGAATATGTTTTATTACTATATATTTTTCTTCAAGCTAAAAAATAGCAGTCTCAAATGTATATACAGTATATATTATACTATATCGAACATACATTCGAAAACTACTATTTTTATGTTAGCATATTTTTTTGTTATCAACAACTACTTTTTTCACAGGGACGTTCCTTCTGTCACAAAGAGCGTCCCTCTATCTCATTCGTGACACGGGGACACTCCTCGTTACAGAAGGAACGTCCCCAATTACTCTTTAGGCAGGATAATATTAAGCAGAATTGCAACCATTGCCGCAGGAACAATTCCTGAGCCTCCAAAAACAAGCTGGAGCAGCTGAGGAGCATTTGCAAGAATACCCGGATTGGCTCCCATTCCATAGCCCACACCCAGTGCTACTGAAACTATGGACAGATTGCGCGCGCTTAACGGTTCCTTTGTTATGAGCTGAATACCACTGATAACTATCGAAGAAAACATCATAACTGCAGCTCCGCCAAGTACTGACTGAGGCATGATTGACACCAGTGCTGCAAGTTTAGGGCAAAGACCACATAATATCAGGAATATCGCTCCTGTTGCAAGCGCAAATCTGTTGACGACCTTGGTCATGGCTACAAGTCCCACATTCTGGCTGAATGATGTATTTGGAAGGACTCCAAACACCGCTGCAAGAGATGAACCCAGACCGTCACACATCACACCACCTGAAAGTTCCTTATCTGTGGCTTCCCTTCCAAGGCCACCTTCCATAACACCTGATATATCACCGACAGTTTCCACCGCTGTTACAATAAACATTATGAGAACGGGAAGGATTGCACGCATATCAAACACCGGTTTTACTGGCATGATCTGTGGAATCGCAAACCAGGAAGCATCTTTCACCTTGTCCCAATTCAGCACCCAGGCTTTTGTATATTCCACACCATCAGCAGTTATACCTGTTCTCGGAAGAACAAGTCCCATTATGATCGCTGCGATATAACCTGCGATTATTCCAAAAAGAATAGATGACGAACTTAAAAATCCTTTTGACCAATGCTTAAAGAAAAGAATGACCACAAGGACAAATAATGCAAGCAGAAGGTTCTCCATGGAGCCAAAGTCTGCGGCATTATTTCCACCTCCAAACGAATTTATTCCCACCGATATAAGGCTGAGTCCAATGGATAAAACCACTGTACCTGTTACAACAGCCGGGAAAAATCTGCGCAGAGGTTTCAGGAAAAAGCCAAGCACAGTCTCAAACAGGCCACCGATAATGGATGCCCCCATAATCGCACCATACGCAAGCACTCCACCGCCCATGGTTGCCGCCACGCTGTTGAATACTCCTATAAAACCTGAAGATGTACCCATAATGATCGGCACCTTTCCTCCAACAGGTCCTATTGAGAAAAGCTGTATCAGGGTGACAACTCCCGCGATAAGCATTGCGTTCTGAAGCAGTGAAAGCTGAAGATCAGCAAATTCACCACCGACCAGTCCGCATGCTCCTGTGATAATCAATAATGGTGTCAAATTTCCGACAAACATTGCAAGGACATGCTGAAGTCCAAGAGGTATCGCCTGGGAAAGAGGCATCCTTCCATCAAGCTGGAATGCTGTTTCTGAAAGTTTAAACTTATTTTTCATCTGTTGTTTTCTCCTGTATATTTTTTTCATATTACAGATTCTGTTATTCTGCTTATGTTATCTCCAATCACTCTTCCGGCATGGACATAAGAATCTTCTCCGGTGTAATCGGCAGTTCTCTGTGCCATACACCTGTCGCCCTGTATATGGCATGTGCAATAGCAGGTGCCGGAGTGTTGATAACTATTTCCCCTATCGATTTGGCTCCAAAAGGACCTGTAGGCTCATAGCTGTTTTCAAATTCCACTCTCAAATGTCCCATATCCAGACGGGTTGGTATCTTGTATTGCATGAAACTCGACTCTATCGGGCATCCCTTCGCATTGTAGGTGATGTTCTCAAACAGAGTGTGTCCGATTCCCTGAACTATGCCTCCCTCCGCCTGAACACGTGCCAGTGCCGGATTTATGGCTATGCCACAATCCACGACTGCAGCATAATCCAATATCTTCACTTCTCCTGTATATCTGTCAAGTTCTATCTCAACCATTCCGACCATATATGGAGGAGGCGAAACCGGAGACGAATGAGAGACTGTAGCTACAGCGGCAATATCATTTGCGACCTGATCCTTAACACTTATATCAGCCAAAGAAACGCTTTGATCTGTTCCTGTCCGATATGCCCTGCCATTTTCGAAATACATTTCATCCTGTTCACATCCAAGCATTCCTGCTGCAATTGCGCACAGCTTCTTCTTCAATTTATCACAGGCAAGCTCCACAGCCTTTCCTGTTACATACGTAGTGGATGAAGCATATGAGCCGGAATCATACGGTGAAGCATCTGTGTCTGCTCCAAATACCGCCACGTCATCAACCGAGCAGTCCATGCACTCCGCAACCATCTGTGCAAGGATAGTATCACATCCGGTTCCCATATCTGCAGCACCGATTATCAGGTTAAATGTACCATCATCCGCAAGCTTGACCGTTGCAGATCCCACATCCACATTCGATATACAAGAACCCTGCATGGCCATTGCCACTCCTGCAGCCCTGACTTTTCCGTTTCCCATGTCCCTGACAGGGTATTTATCATCCCAGTTAAATATCTCCTTGCATCTGGCCATACATCTGTCAAGAGCACACGCATTTGCAGTTTCACCATAATACGCAGGCATCTTCATTCCCTCGCGCAGCATATTCTGCTCACGGATCACGGTCGGATCTATCCCCAGTTTCTCCGCAAGTTCATTCACCGCAGACTCAAGTGCGAAGATTCCCTGTGTAGCCCCATAGCCTCTGTATGCACCAGCCGCCATAGTATTCGTATATACAACATCATATCCAAACCTATATGCCTCAAGACCTCCCGTATATAATGGAATTGACTTATGCCCGCTAAGTCCGACTGTTGTAGGTCCATGCTCCCCGTACGCTCCAGTGTTGGACAGCGTATACAGATCAAGTCCTCTTATATGTCCATCGCGGTCTGCTCCCAGACGGACTCTCACCTCCATCTCATGGCGCGGCGAGCCTGCGATCTGACTTTCCTGTCTCGTAAATATGATCTTGGCCGCACGTCCTGTCTTCATGGTCACAAATGCAGGATACACCTCACTTACCGCTGTCTGCTTTGCTCCAAATCCGCCTCCTATACGTGGTTTTTCCACTCTGATCCTGCTCTTTGGAATGCCAAGCGCTCTTGACAGAATACGACGTACATGAAACACGATCTGTGTAGAAGAAATTACATGAAGCCTTCCATAACGGTCAAGGTGTGTATACGTTCGAAAAGTCTCCATCATAGCCTGGTTAAAGGCTCTCATATGATATCTGTTCTCCAGTACCTCATCACAGTCAGCTATAACAGCATCAACATCGCCATCACCGCCTATATCGCTTGCTATCAGGTTGCGTTTCGGATCGCCTCCTACCTGAACCGGTGGGAACCAGTCGTCCTCAGGATGAACCAATATATCATTATCCTTTGCCTTGCGGAAATCCAGAACAGGCTCTAAGATTTTATATTTTACCTTTATGAGTTTCATAGCCTTGATTGCTGACTTTTCATCCTCAGCTGCTATGATGGCAACCACATCGCCCACACACCTCACATGGCGATCCATAATGAGTCTGTCATACGGTGACGGCTCAGGATATGTCTGTCCTGCTATTGCAAACCGGCTATTTGGCACATCCTGCCATGTGTAAATATCTACTATTCCGGGTATTTTTTTTGCTATGGAGACATTTATATCCTCCACAATAGCATTCGCATGTGGACTGCGAAGCAGTTTCACAACAAGTGCATCACCGGGAGTGATATCATCCACATATACCGGTTTGCCAAGAAGTAACTGCATAGAATCTTTTTTTCTAACGGATTTATTAACTACATTATATTTTTTATGTTCCATGAGTTCACCCCTTTACTGTCTGTCATCTGCAGGAATTCTACTGTCTAAGTAATTTCGGATTCCTCTCAGTTGTCCCTCATATCCGGAACATCTGCACAGATTCCCGGCAAGATATGCCCTGATCTCATCATCCGATGGATCAGGATTTTCTCTGAGAAGAGCTATTGTATTCATCACAAAACCCGGGTTGCAGAAACCACATTGATCAGCACCCTGATCAGCAATGAATCCGGCAAATTCTGCCGCCTCATCCTGAAGGCCCTCAAGGGTCTGCACCTCGTGTCCATCTGCCCTGGCAGCAAGCATCGAACAGGAAAGGACAGGAGTCTGATCCATAAGCACTGTACACAGGCCGCAATTTGACGTCTCACAGCCGCGTTTCACACTATAACAGCCATGATCGCGCAGAAAATCTATAAGGAGCATATCAGGAGCTATATTTCCCGAGACAAATTTCCCATTTAATTTAACTTTTATTTCCACTGCTGCTCCTCCTCAATTTTTTTCAATAATCTCTGTCCAAGCACACGTATCAGACGGCTTCTGTATTCTGCACCAGCACGATGATTGCTTCCAACCGGAACATTGTCAGAAACCCAACTGGCAAATGCTTTCTCTGTATCATCTGAAAGTCCCCCTGTGAGCAAGCCTTCTTCATCCAGAACAAGCATCGCCCTTCCAGGCCTTGCTCCCACAGCCAGACGGTATTCTCCATCCACGCATGATGCTGAACAGGCAATGACAGGAAAATCTGTTCTCTGATTGCGGACTGATGCATAAGCAAAAACCCCAGGAGTTTTCCTGATGATCAGATGTACAATCACGTCCCTGTCCTGCTTCATGTTGACAAATTCCCTGAGAGGAATCATACCACCATGATAAAGTTCCACAAATGCATCCATAGCTAAAAAAACTGTCAGGATGTCTGAAAAGCCGAAACGTCCCCATATGCTTCCGCCAATCGTTGCGAGATTCCGAAACTGAACTCCCACAATATCCTTCACAGCTTCACATACTGCACCATGTGTATATTTGTTTAATCCGTCATGCAGCTCTATCTGACGGAGTGATGCCATTGCACCAATAATGAATTCGTCATCTTTTTCTTCAATCTTATCAAGTCCCAGATCACACATATCTATGGCTGTCTGTATCAGGCGATCCTGCATTTTTGTCCAGAGCATGCCTCCGATAATACAGCTTCCCTTTTTCTGATTCAGTTCATATGCCTCATCAATACTTTGTGCGCGTACATAATTCTGTATTGTTACCATAAAAGCTCCTTTTAACATATAAACACAATTTTTCAAAATATATTATATTAAAACAGCTTGTCTTTGAAAAGATGCTTTGTTACAATACCGTTGTATTATTTCAAGAATAACGAAAGGAACATTGAATTCATGAAAACAACTTTTAAAAATCAACTATCTATCATACTTATCTGTACTATGCTGGCAGTACTTACAGCCTGTGGTACAGACAGTGCTACAACAACACAGAGTACTACGGAAAGCACCACAGCTGCTTCAGTATCCGAATCAGCTTCCAGTGAAGAAGTATCTGAAGAATTATCTTCTGAAGAGTCTTCCACTGAAGCAGATGCTGAACAGACTGTCTACCCTGTAACAGTTACTGACCAGGCCGGCCGTGAAGTTACAATTGAAAAAGAGCCATCTTCTATCGTGAGCGGCTACTATATTTCTTCAAGCCTTCTGATCGCTCTTGGTCTCAAGGATAAGGTTGTCGGTATTGAGGCAAAAGCAGACAAGCGCCCTATTTATAAGCTTGCTGCACCGGAAATGACAGAGCTGCCGAATGTTGGAACTGCCAAAGAGTTCAACCTTGAGACATGTGCTACTCTTTCACCTGATCTGGTTATTCTGCCAATGAAGCTGAAGGATGCAGCCCAGAGCCTGACAGACCTCGGTATCACAGTACTGCTCGTCAATCCTGAAAGTCAGGATCTTCTGACAGAAATGATCAACACCATAGCTACGGCAACTAACACCAACTCAGAAGCTGCAAAGCTGCTCGCATATATAGATTCTCAGAAGGATATGCTTACTTCAGCTCTGTCTGGCGTAGAACCTGAAAGTGTATACCTTGCCGGCAACTCATCATTCCTGTCTACTGCCGGTCCTTCTATGTATCAGTCAAGCATCATAGAACTTGCCGGTGGAAAAAATGCAGCTGATTCTATCACAGACACCTACTGGGCCGAGATAAGCTATGAGCAGCTTCTTGCATGGGATCCTTCTTATATAATAATCGCATCGGATGCCGAATATACAGTAGATGACGTAATGAACGATCCAAACCTTGCAGAATGCACTGCTGTAAAAAACAGCCACGTATATGCTATTCCTGGAGACGTGGAAGCACTGGATAGCCCGGTACCTGCAGGAATCCTGGCATCTGTATGGCTTGCAGGGATCCTTCATCCTGATCAGGTATCAGCTGACACATATACAACTGAAATGACAAATTATTATGAAACATTCTATGGAATCAACAACTAATAACAAGCGTAAAAATAAAAACAAAGCAACAATAACTATTATACTGGGAGCTGTCATTCTGGCAGCTCTCAGTATATTTTCTTTTTTTGTCGGAAGATATCCTCTTACACTGAATGGATTGCTGCAAGGCGATGACATGCAGTGGCGTGTATTTCTCACGCTTCGCGCAAGCCGCGGAATCATCGGCTGTATAGGGGGATTTGTTCTCGGCATAGCAGGATTTGTATATCAGACTGTCTTTAAGAACCCATTGGCTTCTCCAGACATCATAGGTGTATCCTCAGGTGCAAGCGCAGGTGCCGCATTTGGCATTCTGTTTTTGTCCGGAACAATGTCTGTAACCATATCTGCTTTTGCCGGAGCCATATGCTGTGTGATACTGGTTCTGCTTCTGTCATCTCTGACATATGAACGTGATGGAAAAAGCATAGTACTGGCAGGCATAGCAGTACACAGTCTTGCCCAGACCGCTCTTGTGTGTCTGAAGCTGACTGCCGACCCTGAAAAACAATTAGCATCAATTGAATACTGGATCATGGGAAGTCTTAATGGCATAAGCATATATTCCATTGGTTCAAATGTAATACTGTGCGCTGTCTGTCTGCTGATAATGTTCCTGTTGTACAGGCAGATCATAATGCTCTCCCTTGATGACGCAGAGGGCCAAATGCTTGGAGTGCATGTTAACCAGATGCGAATGCTGGTTCTTTTGATCGCAACCCTGGCAACTTCAAGTGTGATCAGCATGACAGGACTTATCAGCTTTATTTCTTTGCTGGCTCCGCACGGAGCCAGAATGCTGCTCAAAAATAACCGCTTATCAACTATGCTTCTGAGTGGTCTTATAGGTGGATGTCTTCTCACTTTCGGCGATATCCTTGCCCGCAGTGTATGTTCCACAGAACTGCCGGTCAGTATATTCACAAGTATCGTAGGAGCACCGTTTCTTATCTATCTATGCATAAGGAGGAAACCTGTAAAATGAGTATATTAAACATATGCGATCTGTCAGCCGGCTACCACCACAGCAGCCGCACCAACACCCCAGATGTGCAAAATGTGATAAATAATATCAGCTTTTCTGCAGAAGAAGGTACAATTGTTGGTATACTTGGCGAGAATGGCTGTGGCAAGACAACCCTTATCAAAGCTATTGCCAATTTGATTCCACATAGTGGCTGCTGCGAGTTAGATAATCTCCAGCTGGAACATATTCCTCACAAAAAACTAGCACAGCTATGTGGATATATCCCTCAAAAAAGCGGCATATCCATAGACATATCTCTCTTGGATGTTGTCATGATGGGATTTAACCCAGAGCTTAAGCTGCTTCAGCCCCCTACTGATACCATGAAAGGAAAAGCTCATGAAGTTCTTGCAATGGTCGGCCTTGATTCACGGATAAACGATAATTTCCAGACATTGAGCGAGGGGCAAAAACAGCTTGCCCTGCTGGCACGTACATTTGTGGCCAAACGGAAGCTTTTACTCCTGGACGAACCGGAAAGTGCACTGGACTTCAGACTGCGCTACCAGATCATGAAACTTCTGTGCAGCTATGTTGAACAAAACCGCGCGGTGTCTCTGGTAACGCTTCACGATTCATCACTTGCATTAAATTACTGCAACACTCTTCTGGTTTTATCTGAATCCAAGCTGATCGGTGAAATATATCCCGATAAAACACCCATTGAGGAAATGGAAATGCTTCTGTCCAAAGTTTATGGTACAATCAGTATCAGAGAACTTTGCAACCGTCAGGGAAAGCGCCAGCTTGTCATGATGAAGGAGGATGATATGCATTGAGAGCTGCTATTAAAATAACATTTTTTGATGATAATGATGAGAAATTCTTTGGTGAAGGCCCATACCGCCTTCTTTTGGCTATAGAAAAAACCGGTTCTCTCCGCTCCGCATCCCAGTCCATGGGACTTGCCTACAGCAAAGCATTCCGCATGATAAAAAATGCTGAAGAAGCGCTGGGATTTTCACTTACAAGCCGCCAAGCAGGTGGCAGGTCAGGTGGGGGAAGCACGATAACACCAGAGGGAAAGGAATGGCTGAAAAAATATGAACAATACAGAGAAGCCTGTATTCAGGCTGGAAGCCAATTGTATATGGAGATCTTTTCTGACTAGTCAAAAGAAACATATCGTTATTACCGGTGACAGGAAAAGTGGCAAATCAACACTTCTCTCTTCACTTTTCGACAGACAAATGCCCGGAGTTACATCATGGGCCGTTCCAAAAGAAGGCGTATACATGAAAAACAACTCTAGCGGTGAAGTTGTACGTATAGGCAGATTCTGCTCTGATGCCACAGGTTGCGAGAACCTCATGCAGCCCATTAAAGATGCCTTTAACAGCACATGTATTGCTTTTTTAGAAAGCCTAGCAGACACAACAGCACCATGGATTACTGTAGACGAAATTGGATATCTTGAAAACACATCATACGATTATCAAAAAGCTTTCGAAAGGCTCATGAATAAAAAGCGGATCATTATGGTCGTTCGAAAACAGGATCTCTCATTTCTAAACTGGCTGTGCAGCCATAAAGATGTGTTCCTTGTTGACCTTGACAGACCATTTGGCAATTCCGGATGTATCATCATGGCTTCAGGACAGGGAAAGCGCTTTGGCAGCAATAAGCTCATGGCTGAATATCACGGACAGCCACTCATAAAGTGGATACTTGATATAACAAAAGATTTGTTTGCCAGACGACTTGTTGTCACCATACACCAGGATATTGAAAAGCTTTGCACAGAATATAGTATACCGGTAATCCTTCACTCCTCTCCATATCGGAATGATATGATCCGTCTTGGTCTGGATACAATTGGTTCTTATATTGACCGCTGTGCTTTTATTCCTTCCGATCAGCCACTCATAAAGACGGAATCTATAGCATCACTATTATTATGTTCTAAAAATGAGCCATCATATATATGGAGAACGTGTTATGACAAAACACCAGGAGCACCTGTGATATTTCCAAAAGAATATTTTGATGAGCTTATGTCTCTCCCACAAGGAAAAGGCGGAAATGTCGTTGTCCACAGTCACGAATCTCAGGTAAGGCAGCTACCTGTCACCAGCAAGACTGAATTGATGGACATTGACACACCAGCAGATATGGCGCGGCTGTAGGGACGTTCCTTCTGTCACCAAGAGTGTCCCTCTGTCTTATTCGTTACAGGGGGACACTCTTGGTGACAGAAGGAACGTCCCCGATTATTCTTGGATTTGACTCAAATCAAATGCACCGTTCTCAATCAACTTCAAAATTGTGTCTACCAAGTTGTTTTTTACAGTTTCACTTTCATTTTCAACGCCAGAATACTCTACATAAATAGTGTTCTCTCCCATATCAAAGGTTGCATAATATATTACGGTTTTGATACCTTGACTATTTGACTTTGTTACGAAATATCCTGCATTGATATCAACGCCGTCTACACTTGAAGTGATTGTATTTCCATCAATGATAGTATCTAATAGATTTACACCCTGTTTAGATACTACAATTCTTGTATCACCAATTTTTCCCTCAAAACCCAGAATATTATGATTGTCAGCATCAAAGTAAGCATCTGCGGTAACAGGCAAGTCTGCAAAAAGCATTTCAATCTCAGCATCGCTCAAGGGCCTTGTTGTTACATTTAAGTTAATTGAAGATTGTGATAAGTCATTTTTAACAAAAGTAATTGTTTCTCCACCATCCAGCGTGGCAATATCGTTTTTTGTACCAAACAGATTGCTTTGAAAAACTCCCACTCCAATCACAGCAACGAGTACGAAGCAAGCAGCAACAGACACCCATTTTTGCCGATTAGTTATTTTACTTGTTTTTTTCATAGGTTCAGCCTCCTTAATATACTGATTATCGACATTTCCCAATGCCCTTAAAAGTTTCTTTTCTTTCATACAGAGATACCTTCTTTCTCTAACAATTTTTTAAGTTCGTTCCTTGAACGAAATAATGACATCTTGATTTTGCTCTCGCTCATATCATATTCCGTTGCAATTTCTTTAATGGGCGATAAATACCAATATCTTCTCATAAAGATTTTTCGCTGTTCTAATGACAGGGAAGAAAGAAAGCGGTTGAGAATATCCGTTAGAGCAATTTCTTCAACAATGTTTTCTGTACTATCCAACGATGGTATGCACTCTTGTATTTCATCAAGAATCAATGGCATTTGCCCGCCATTACGTTTCTTTGCATTGAGCAGTTCGTACCTGTCCAAAGATAAGTTGCGAGTAATCTTCCCTAAAAAAGTTTTTAGGACAGATGGACGGTTAGGCGGTATGCTGTTCCAAGCTCTTAAATAAGTATCATTTACACATTCCTCGCTGTCTTCGTCATTGTGAAGAATATTAAAGGCTATGTATCTGCAATACTTTCCGTATTTTTTTGAAGTTTCGGATATAGCAGCTTCGGAGCGCTCCCAATATAAATCTAATATCTGCTTATCATCCATAAGCTTCTCCTCCTTCCCCTTGTATTAAGGTCTTTCACCCTAATAGACGAGAAAAATGTGTCAAGCGTCACTTAAATTCAAAAAATATTTATTCAAAGATTAGCTTTCATTTTTTGAAAGAATATAATAAAACAGCAAAAGACATACACCAACAAGTCTCTTAATATTCAATGCGGAAAATTACAATTCATACAATCTTTTTGAAATCAATTTTATCCCTCATTTTTTCATGCTTTTCCTTTGGCTTAGATAAGGGAACACAATACTTATGTTCATTACAAATAACAAGCACTCCAAGAAAAGGTCGCTCGTCCTTACCAATCTGAGGAGATACCGATAAAACTCTGTCATCTATATTATGTAAGTTTCTGATGTATTTCATATCAATACGATATACTTCTAATGGTGCTTGAATCATTCATTTCTTCTTTAAA
>OLXI01000948.1_pt1 | contig 15324 bp, 8 predicted proteins | sample 1674181 | NCBI WGS metagenome assembly OLXI01 (sample SAMEA103958148, study PRJEB25191) | human gut metagenome | reverse complement strand
CTCCCACAATTTTCTCGAATACTTCCTGGCAGGAAGGCTGAATACGAATACAGCGAAGATCCAGCGCCTGCGCATCTTGGGACAATTCCGCTCTGTGAAGATATCCTCCGAATCCCTGCGGCAGCCCCTCGTAGAACACCTTTCCCTCCACAGTCATTCTGCCGCCGATGATCTTGCCAGTCTTCCCGGACAATACTCTGCCTCCCACGGCTGCCACATCCGGGCGGTTCTGTAATACATCTGTATACTGTAAACGATAAAATCCCACATGCCTGGTCTCACAGGCAGTCGCAGGGATCCCCCGCAGTGCGGCATGATCCCGCAGAGCCCGAAGTCCCGCCTCGTAAGCGTATTTTTTGCTGTGGGGATTGGCTGCCGTGGATGCCTCGTGGCATCTCCAGTGATACAACACTTTGGGGATATGAAGAATACTCTTCTCCCCGGCCTGCCCGTCCGTCGCCAGCACTTCTGCCACAGCCCGTAACACCAGGTCATAGTCCTGGGCGCCGTCACATTCCGGTCGGAATTGCAGTCTCTTCATCAGTTCCGCATCCATGACCAGGAAATGGCAGATATAGTTATTACTTAAAATTAAATCGTAATTAAAGTTTTCTTTATGATTTGGATCATAGTATCTAGTCTCTTCTCCATCGCACTTATCCTCATCCGAATAAGCGAAGGCGACTTTGACACCTCTGTCATATGCTTTGGTGATCGCGTCTGCCATTTCGTACAACGCATCCGGTGTCAATACATCATCATGATCCAGCAGACCGACATACTCTCCCTTTGCATAGGGAAGTGCCTGATTGGTGTTAGCAGCAATTCCCGCATTTTCTTTCAGATGCACATAGCGGATCCTGGGATCTGCTGCGACAGGTTCTGTCTCCCCATCCGTCGGCTGCTCCTTCAGGAATCCCTGCTGCCTCAACGTCTCCTCTACACTGCGATCCTCAGTAGCATCCGCCAGGATCAGTTCCCAGTGGGGATAGCTCTGTTCAATAACACTTGTTATCATTCGTTTCAGATAGGTCTCCGGAGTCCGGTACAGGGGTACCACAATGCTGAAAGTAATGGGATTGTCCCATTTTCTGTCACTCTGCTTTTCCAGTTCCTCTTCCGAACAGGGCACAAAAAAATAGCGGTCTGTCTCTGTCAGGCGCTCCCTCACAGAGATCCAGGTTTCCCTCAGGCCGTTACGTTGCAGATAATATAGAGTTTTCTTAAGGTTTGCCTTGTTTAGCTTTGCCACAGATACCTCCACGTTTTTAGAAATAGCAACAGCAGCCACCATTCGCAAAACCGCTCTTACGAGCTTTCCTTTTGCTCATGTTGGTTATCTCGCCCTATAAATAGTATTGTATATTCTTACGAACGCAAGCGTTCGACGTATATGCAATACTATTTACACTGCTCTGCTGTTGCCGCAAAAGAGCAAATCGTCCTGTCCGGACGATTCGCTCTTAAAAAACTATACTAATTTATAAAATTCTCACTTATAATACTGCCTTTACATCCTCGGTCAGCTTCTCTACCTTAGCCTGTGCATCCTCTAAGCTAGTTCCTTTGACGCCCATGTAGAACTTTATCTTGGGCTCAGTTCCGGAAGGACGTGCACAGCACCATGCATTATCGGGAAGCTCGAAGTACAGAACATTGGACTTGGGAAGCCCTGTGGTGGTCTTCTCGCCGGTCTCCATGTCAATGATGACATCGTTCTGGTAATCGCGGAACTTCTCTACCTTCAGATCTCCGAATGCCTTAGGAGGATTCTTACGAAGCTTATCCATGATCTCGGCGATCTGTCTTGCACCGTCGATACCCTTCATGGTAATGGTGTACTGGGTCTCCTTGAAGTAACCGTATTTCTCATACATGGATACCATCATATCCCACAGAGTCATGTTGTGCTTCTTGCAGTAAGCTGCTACTTCGCACAGACACATTACCGCTACAATAGCATCCTTATCTCTTGCGTGGGTACCTGCCAGACAGCCGTAGCTCTCTTCCAGACCAAATACATAGTTGTTGCTGCCGGTCTGCTCGAAGAGCTTGATCTGCTCGCCAATGAACTTGAATCCGGTCAGTACCTCGATCAGCTTTACACCGTAAGTCTGTGTAATAGGCTTGGTCATGTTAGTGGTAACGATGGTGGTTACCAGGGCAGGATTCTCGGGCATGGTACCGGTTGCGGTCTTCTCTCTTAAGATATATTCTGCGATCAGCATGCCGGACATATTACCGGTAAATGCCACATACTCGCCGGTCTTAGTATCTTTTGCATAGACACCCAGACGGTCTGCATCGGGATCGGTTGCCAGAACGATGTCTGCATCCTTCTCCTTCGCCAGACGTAAAGCATAGGTAAATGCCTTGGGATCCTCGGGGTTCGGATAATCCAGTGTGGTAAAGTTCGGATCCGGATTCTCCTGCTCGGGAACCACATAGACATGCTTGAATCCTAACTCGGACAGGATACGTCTTACCGGCTTGTTACCGGTACCGCATAACGGAGTATATACGATCTTGATGTCATCAGCCATTTCCTGAATAACATCGGGATGAATGATCTGCTTCTTCAGCTCTACCATGTACTTGTCATCGATCTCTTTGCCGATCACTTCATAGAGTCCTGCTGCCACAGCATCCTCTCTGCTCATGGTCTTCACGGTATGATAATCCTTGATAGACTGTACTTCGGTAATGATGTCCTTATCGATAGGAGCGGTTACCTGTGCGCCGTCCTCCCAGTATACCTTATAGCCGTTGTACTCAGGAGGGTTGTGACTGGCGGTCACTACAATACCTGCGGTGCATCCTAACGTCCGAAGGGCAAAGGACAGTTCCGGGGTAGGTCTTAACGATTCAAAAATGTATGCCTTGATGCCGTTGGCTGCCAGACATCTTGCTGCCTCATCAGAAAACTCGGGAGACATGCGGCGGGAGTCAAATGCAATTGCCACCCCCTTACTCTGTGTACCGCGCTTGATAATATAATTGGCAAGACCCTGAGTTGCCTTACGAACAGTATATACATTCATACGGTTGGTTCCCGCACCGATCACACCACGTAAGCCGCCGGTACCGAATTCCAGTTCCTTGTAAAAACGATCTTCCACTTCTGCTTCATTGTTACGGATTGCCAGAAGTTCATCCTTGGTCTTCTGGTCAAAATAATCATCATTTAACCAGAAATTCAGTTCGTCCATATAACTCATTTTCCTATCCTCCTGTTTTATCGCTATCTTTCAATATCTTTCCATATCTTCAGTAAACGCTCTCCGGTGATATTTTACCATAGATTCCCTCTACTGAAAAGAACTATTTAACGTCAGCTAACTGCCGGATCCTTCAGTGCGTAATCGCTGCGGTCAAGGGAGAAATTCGGATTGTAATATGGATCTCCCGCTTCCAGTTCGGCCTTCCATTTTTCACGGAAATGCTCGGATTCTTTGTTGTAGCGCTCGGCCTTCTCCCCCTGATCGTCCAGTCCTCTGGAGATGGATTCGTAATGATACAGCTCCGCAAAAGGAGTCCACACATTCAAAAGTCCCAGTTTACGCAATTTCAGGCAGAAATCCACATCATTTAAGGAGATCACAAAGCTCTCATCCAGGCCCCCCACCTGTTCATACAGACTCTTTTTCACTAACAGGCAGGCACCGGTCACAGCTGTGACGTTCTGGGTATAACACAGACGTCCCATGTAGCCCAGGTTCTGTACCGGAATACGGTAATGGGTATGTCCCGCGGTACGGTGTGCTCCCAGTCCGATGACCACACCGGCATGCTGGATTGTTTTGTCCGCATAATACAGCTTGGCACCTACGGCACCCACATCCCCTCTCTGGGCATACATCAGCATCTCTTCCATCCAGTTAGCCGTGATAACCTCCGTATCGTTATTCAGTAACAGGATATATTCCCCGGAAGCATAGGATACGCCCAGATTGTTTACTGCGGAATAATTAAAATCTCCATGATAGGTCACTACTGAAATGCGCCCGTCCTCACTGTGCAGGATACCGCCGTCATGGCCGCAGACTGTATGCAGCTTGCATCTTTCTTCATAAGAATCGCCACCGGACAGTCCTAACAGCTGGGAATAATAGTCCCGGATCTCTGGTGTGGTACTGTTGTTCTCCACCACAATTATCTCTATATTACTCCAGGTACTGTTCTTCTGAATCGAAGTGATACAGCGTTTCAGATCCTCAACGTGATCCTTATTGGCGATCACGATGGAGATCTTCGGATCTCCCAGAATCTGATAGCGAATACGGAAAATCGTGGCACAGGCCCTGGTACTGGTAATCTGAAAATGCTTAAAGCCATGCTTTTTCAAGTGATCCGCCACAGCCCCCCTGGCTGCCTCAATGGCATAGGGCTTCGCGTCAATGCTGGCTGCGGTACTGCCCTCATGACTTCTCCAGTAGTACATCAGTCTGGGAACATGAACGATTTTTTCCGCTCTGTCGGTCAGACGCAGGATCATATCATGATCCTGGGCACCATCAAATGCGGTACGGAACAGTTCCTCTCCTTCTAAGAGCTTTCTGGAAAAAACGCTGAAATGGCAGATATAATTATTGGCCCGCAGATTGTCCGGTGCATAGTCCGGCTTAAAATGCATGGTCAGCATCTTGTTAATGTCGTTTTCTTTGAATGTGGTCTCATCACAATAGAGATAATCCGCTCCCTGCTCATTGATCTCCTTCACATAAGCATACAATACCGAGGGGTGCAGAATATCATCCTGGTCAAACAGACCGATATAATCTCCGGTAGCCAGCTTGTAACATTCGTTGGTATTATAAGAGATACCGCCGTTATGATCCAGGTGCTTATATACGATACGACCATTTGCCTTCGCCGCATATTCCCTGCAAAGTTCCCCGATATAGGAATGCTCCTCGTCGGAACCGTCTGCCAGACACAGCTCCCAGTTGGGATAGGTCTGGTTCATGACGCAGTCCAACATCTGGATCTGGAACTCTCTCTTATTGTTCCACAGCGGAACGAGAATACTGATCTTCGGCATATAAGGGAATATCGTCTCTTCCTCTTTTTTTCTCTGTGCTGCATCGGGAAAGCTTCCGGTTCCGTAGGACTCCATCAGACTCTTCTGGCGGGTCTTGTTGCGGATCTTACGCAGGATATCCTTCGGTCCACCGCAATGGGACAAGCGATCCCTCTGTCTCTGTGCGAAATGGATCAGGCTTCTCGCCGGACCTGTGGCTTTCCAGAATTTATTCTTTTTGATCCGGTCCAGTTTGAACTGCAGGTCCTCTTTTTCCGATTCCAGCACTACGATCTTATCTGCCAGGTCCGCACATTTCTCGTGCTCCCTCTCGTAGGCTTCTTGATAATTGATCTCAGACATGTTTTTCCTCCGTCATATATTTTCCTGTTGTATTCCACAGTTTCAGCTTACTGATCCGATGAACCGCAAGAACGGCGATTCCATAATTGCCCGGAGGTAGCTGCTCTGTCTTCCGTTTCACACAGAACCCCCCCAGCGCCACATTTTTCTGGTCCGGAAGATTCTCCTCCAGTTCCTGCCTATATGCGGGTAAGATATTCATGGTCCATACCTTCCGGTCCGCCTCCCGCTGTCCCTGCGTATCTTCGGGAAACAATACTAAAAATTTATCATAACATGCGTTATCGTCTCCCAGGATCACACTGTACCCCTGGATCCGCTCCGGTCCTGCGGTTTCCACCCGTGCCATCAGGCAGTCATCCTGTCTTGCATTTTCCAGAAGCTCCTGCCTGCTCTCACATTGCCATGCCGGCTCCTGTAAAAGATTCCGGTCCGTAAGATATGCCGGAACCACACGACTGTCCAATCCTTCCCGGTTCAGTCCCATAGGGTAAAAAGGATCCACTCCGCGGAACTGAGGATGCATCTGGTAAAGCAGTTCTCTCTCTTCCGTCAGGCGTCGCATTTTCTCTGGACTTTCGTCGCTTCCGCGGCTCAGGGATTCATGATGATACGCAAAACAGTCATTCAGCACCACATTGTAATATCCCATTTCCACCAGACAAAATCCCAGATCCACATCATTATAGGCCACCCGCAGTGCTTCACGGAATCCACCCGTCTCCCGGAATACCTCTGTCCTTATCAGCAGACAGGCACCCGTCACTGCCACGCAATTCAGATCAAAGCAATTTCTGCCAAAATAATAAGACTTATCGTCTTCCATGAACTGGAGCTTATGCACCGGTCCCACTGGCAGATTGACAATACCGTCGTGTTGTATTTTCACAGAATCCGGATAATACAGCTTTAGTCCCACACTTCCCACATAAGGCTGCATGGCGCGGATCACCATTTTGTCCAGCCAGTCATTGCCGCACACTTCTATATCATCATTTAAAAACAGTAAAAACTTTCCTTCCGCCAGTTCAGCTCCCCGGTTGCACATCGCTGAAAAATTAAATTCCGCCGGTTCATAAATATAACGGACAGGGACACCACCTTCCCGGATCCGTCCGATCAGTTCTTCCGTTTTTTGCTTATTTCCCGCACTGCTTCCGTTATCCACCAGCAAAATTTCAACAGGGATCCTGCTCTCAGACCTTCTCGTTAGGGAACGCAGGCACTTCTCCAGTATCTCCGGATTATCTTTGGAGGGAATGATCACCGAGACTTTAAGCTCTCCTGCGAACAACTCTTTGGCACCTTCCGCCGCCCTGGAGGCCAGTTCCACCGCCAGCTGCGGTGACTCCTTCGTCTGCTGGTAATTTTCCCAGGGAGTGCACTCCCGGCTGTCCCGGTCTGCACGTGCATCTGGTCCCTGGATTCCTATTCCGTCTGCAGAAAAAGTTCCATGGAACAACACGGTTTCCATATGACCGATGGAATGGCAATCTCTCTCGAACCCTCCGGCTCCCAAAAACAGGCGATCCATCAGCGACCGGATCTCTCCGGCATCTGTAAAAAGAATTTCCTTTCCGGTGCTCTCGTTCTCCGTCACGACCGGATTTTCTCCCATTCTCTGCAGTAGACTGCTCCGTACCGCAACGACACTTCCCACATAGAAAAAGGCTCTGTACAGATCCGGTGACCAACAGGGTTTGTACCAGGGAATGCAACGCTCTCCCTTCTCATTCATCAGGTCCTCATCACCGTAGACGATTTCTGCTTCCGGATGCTTTGCAAAATACGCGTTGATCCACTCTGTCGCATTATCTGCCAGCCGTCCCGCCGCCTGTCGGAAAATGACGAATTCCACAAGTTCCGCGATTTCCCGGGGTTCCGCGATTTCCCGGTCCTGCTCCGATGCCCACTGTTCGTAAGTCACCCGAAGCCGGCTTAACTTAGCTTCATATTTTTTATCCTGTTGTCTGACAAGTATCTGCTTTACTGCGGTCCGAATGCCCAAGTTTTACGTCTCCTTAGAAAAATTTTTTCACTGCCCCCGCCATATCCTGTGCCATGGCAAGAGGAATCGGCACGATCTCCATTTTTACAGATAAACTGTTGTCCGCCTGACGGTTCAGGGCATCCACACGAACGGTCATATTCGGATCCTCCGTGGGGAATACAATGCTGGGATACTCCGCACCGTCTGCGGATTTTACTATTTTTCCATTGGTAAAAAATACCTTTTTCTCCTGCAGTGGTACCGGCTGTCCGTTCAATGTAAGTTCCCGCACCTTACACATGCAGGAACACATGGCGGGATCTATCCGCAGGGAATGTACATTGCCGTCAAAATACACCGTGAAGAACGCCAGCTTTTCCTCTGCATAGACATTCTCCGGGAAATAAGAATTTTCCTCAGAAAATCCCTGTCCCTTGTCTTCGTAGATCTGTACTCTCAGTTCTCCTTCTGTCTGCCGAAAGCGTCCGATCCAATCCGTGGGCTGATAGATCTCGCCGCCTAAGAGGTTCCGGATCTCGCCCATGGACAATTTCTGTCCGGTGACATATTTCTGGAAGGAGCTCTCCTGCTCTCTGTACTGTCTTGCCTCATTTTCCGTGATGCCCAGACGGTCTAAGATCCGGTCCAGTTCCAGGGCATTGCGTCTTTCGTCCTCCAGAACATAACAGTAAATTGCCCGAAACGCCAGTGCTTTTGTATCTATGACGCGGTCAAAGGTCCACTCGTAATCAATCAGGGTCCAGTGATCCCCATCCACCAGAATATTGGCAAAGATCAGATCAAAATCCGCTACCGGAACATCCTCCCCGTAGCCTACTCTCTCCAAATACTCCGCAAACAGTTCATGGAATCCCTCCACATCCTGTCTGTCCAGACACTCGTCCATCAGCTCCGACAGAGGTCTTCCGGGTACGAACTCAAATTCCGCGCAAATGGCGCCCTCCTCTTCGCCCAGATGGCAGGTATTAACATCCAGCCGGCTTCCGGCGTAGCGTTTTTTTAATTTTTCGTATGCTTCCGCCATGTGACGCACATGAGCTTCGGCTTCTGTCGTAAGCGGATATTTCCGAACGGTTTTCTTCCCCTCTGTATCCGTAAGGATCTCAGTACGGATCCGGAACTCTTCCGCACGATCGTTGGAATATCTTGCATATTTCAGTTCCAGTGGCTTACCGATAATTGCCATGTAAGAGTTGGAAAATACAGAGAACAGCCCCTCTTCCACGATGCCGTCAAAGGCACTTTTTTCATCAAATAACAACATTCTGTCACGGTCAAAATTCCGCAGATTGTTGGACAGTTCTCCCCGTCCCGGAAGATACGCGTCGGAATAGACCGTGGTCATAAATTTATAATCGGGATACGGATAATAGAAGCTCCGCTCCCCCACGCCACAGGCATCAAATATTTTCTCCAGTTTTTTTCGGGAAAAGGTACGCACCACACCGCCATTCGGATAATTTTCGATTCCGGAGAACCAGTCTCCCAGATGATCTTCCTTACAGCCGGCGAAATATTTCAGACCGTATTTATTCTCAATGGCAATGACGATCCTGCCCTCCTTCGCCAGGTGCTTTTGCAGAATCTTCAGGAAATCCTCATAAGGCGTCTTACCGCCTATGTAAGCCTGCCCATACTCGAAGACACCGATCAGACAGATATAATCATAATCGGTAGGTAGATCCGGCTCCACATCCGTAAAATTGCCCACATGGATCGTCACATTCTCACAGTCACTGTGGCGGTAGGCATTGATCAGGCTGCGCTTCTTCGAGAGATCCACGCAGGTCACCCGGCCTGCTTTTTTCGACAGTGCTCCCGTAATGGCTCCGCAGCCGCTGCCGACCTCCAACACCTTATCCGTTTTTTTCATAGGAAGGAAATCCACGATATTTTCCCGCAGGGCAGACAGATGATATAATACCGGCCATTCTTTTCTCTCCGCAATGATCCGGTCATATTCCACGGTACTGTATTTTTTTACGATCTCTAAGATCTCGTCCTCCACACTGCCGTCGCAATAATAATCCTCTCCGGGATACTTATCCAGATTCAGTGTTACTTTGCCGATGGTCTCTGTCATTCCTTATTTCTCCTCTGCATCCCATACTTTCGTATCGGAATCCATATCATAATAGCCTACGGTATTTTTATCGGATACTACCGTAATATTCAGGGCATCATACAGTCTGTGATAGACCTCGAAGGTGTCCTGATTGTAGCCGGTCACTCCCAGAGACAGCAGATACTCGCCGCCCTGTAAGTTCATTTTCTGCGTAAAAGTCACATCTTTCACATCACCGGGTTCCACGCTGTCTAAGAACGCTTTCTCGATCATGGTATTGGTGCCGGTGATCTCCACACCGATAACATTTTTCACGGAAAACGCAAAAATCGGTGCCGGAATATGATCCATAAAACGGACGCGCATATGAATAGTGAACATGCTGCCTTTCAGGATTGCATTGGTGGGAACCCCTCTGTCATCCGTAATATAAAATTCCTCGATCTGTGCCTGTTTGGTACCGTATTCCAGAGCGTTGGGGTTCTGACCCTTCGCCTCCATGGAAGCCTCTGCGGCATCTTTGGCAGCGCCATCCGCCTTTTTTGCAGCGGCTCTCTGCAGATCCTCATCATCCAAGAGATTCTCCGCTTCTTCGCCGGCATTTTCAGATTCATCGTACTGACCTACCAGTACCCGCTTGTAGGTATCGATCATCGCTTTGGGGCTGCCCTCACCCAGAATATTTCCCTGGTTCAGCAGATAGACGCGGTCACAGTATTTGCTGATGCTGCTCAGATCATGACTGACGAACACAATGGTCTTGCCCATTTTCTTGAATTCTTCGAATTTGTGATAACATTTAGCCTGGAAAAATACATCGCCGACACTCAGTGCTTCGTCCACGATCAGGATCTCCGGCTCGATGTTAATGGCTACAGCAAAAGCCAGACGGACGAACATACCGCTGGAATAGGTCTTCACCGGCTGATAGACATAATCCCCGATATCTGCAAAGCTTAAAATGTCCGGCAGCTTTGCCTCGATCTCTTTTTCGGAGAATCCCATCATAGTACCGTTCAGATACACATTCTCGATGCCGTTATATTCCATATTGAACCCGGCACCCAGCTCAAGCAATGCGGAAATACGCCCGTTGACCAGCACTCTTCCCGAAGTCGGGTTCAGTACGCCGGTGATGATCTTCAGGATCGTGGATTTACCGGAACCGTTGGTACCGATGATGCCCACGGTTTCCCCCTGATAGATCTTCATATCCACACCCTTCAGGGCATAATGCAGCTTGTGTTTTGTCTTTTTCCCGAAGCCGAAGGCTTCCTTCATCCGGTCCGAAGGCTTGTCATATAATTTATAGATTTTCTGGACATTATCGACCTCAATCGCCAGTTTTCTCTTATCCTGCATAATGTCTTAATCCTTTTCTTTCAGTGTTACACTGTCTTTATGGTACCACATGGCCAAAGAACGGTTGGCCTCATTGTCCGCATCCTCGGAGATTTCTCCCATGCACAAAAACCACGGGCGGAACTGATAGGCCGGCAGATGCACATCTTTTTCCGGTCCGGACAGAATTGCCACCCGCTCCAGATATTCCTGATGGAAATTATAGGCTTCTCCGGTGTGTACATAATAATAAGCGCCGTAAGAAGAATAATGTCCCGCCTGATTGGGGGATGCCTTAAAAATCATAAGACACATCACACCGATGATCCCATAGAACCACCAGACCGCAGCACCTTTTCGTGCAAACAGCTTCTGTGCGGTTTTCTCTGTTCTTTTTTCCAGTACCTGTCTAAGCCAGCCGCACCAGTAGATCTCGTTTAAAAATAACAACATGAAATACGTAATTTTTACCGCATTCAGAGTTCTGGACAAGCCGGCATGTCCCAGGGAATACAGGCTTGGCGTATAGCCGGTGGCATACAGGCCAAAGGACCAGGCAAGTACGATCCCGGGATAACGGAACCGGTAATCCGTGCTTTTCACTGCCTGCCAGATCAGGGGCACCAACAATAACATCACCGTCAGTACTACCAAACCGGTATACTCCGGAATGTGTTTCACGGCTTCCAAAAAGGATCTGCCGATGGACTCTAATGGTCCATAACCCCAACCGATATAGCTCTGTGCCCGCACGGAGTTGCCGGGAGCTGCCACATTCAGTCCGAAACCTATGATATATACCGCCGTAGCAGGGAGAAGCCAAAGTCCGCATTTCCGACGCTCCAGTACGACACTGACAAGCAGGATCGTCACCAGGCACAGCAGTCCCTGAAGTGCTGTCACGAAGTTGCTCCCCGCCGTAATCATGGCAAGCAGAACCGATGCAGTGAATAACAGTCCTTTCGCAGTTCTGCCCTCTGCTCTCTCCAGGCAGATAGACACAGCCAGAAACAACAGTCCAAAGCCATGCATTCCCACATAATGAATTCCGCCGTTATACCAGTAAAAACCGCTCTGCGCGGAATAGATAAACATAAATTGTGCTGTGGTGATCACCGCCTGGATCGCCAGGCTGATCCATTTCTCCATTCCGAAGACTTTCCGCAGGATCACGTGGGTAAATACCATGCTTCCCGCCAAAAGCAATAACAGAATGAACACCGGTCCCAGGAAGTAATACTGTTCTCCCCAGATTGCCGGCATTAAGGTCATGAAAAAAATAGAAGAATAGGTTCCCTGCCATGCATACCACTGGGTTCTGGAACACTCCAGTGCGCCGGGGATCGCCGCCCATTTCGACTGCTCCTGTTCCATGGCAGCTCTGGCAAATCTTCCAAAGTTATAGTCGTCATAATAAGGAACCGCATAAATCGTAAGTCGAAACAGCGGGATCAGCGCTGCCAATAGCAGAAGACAGAATCCAATCGCTAAAAGCTTTTCTCCCGGCTTCCATGTCAGTATTTTTTTCCAGTCAACACTTCTGTCTTTCACAAAAATACTCCTCTTATTCCTACTCTGTTGTCGCGACAGAGACGCTTTCCTTTCCATACCATCGTTCCAGCAGATAATTATTTCCCTGATTCGGGAATTGATTTCCATCCCCCACGTAAATCAGCCACGGCTGGTACGCATAGGGTTCAAATACGAGCACTTTTTCCTCTCCTTTTAGTGCATCCAGCCGGTTCAGAAATTGCTGGTGATACATATAGGCGTCCCCTGTGTGTACATAATAGTAAGCACTGTAGCTCACATAAGTTCCCACAGGATTCGGACAGGTCTTAACCACCAGGATCGCCAGCACGGCAAGTACCGGATAAACCCACCATTTGAAGTTTCCTCTCAGGGAATCCGCAGCTAACACCTTCTGTCCGGCACGCTGTTGCCAGATTGCACCTACCAGGTAAATTTCATTCACTACCAGCAGAACCTGCCACGTAATCTTCACGGCATTCAATGTTCTCGGAACCCCTCCATGTCCCAGAGAATAGAGACTTGAAGTAAATCCGGTAGCATACAGGCAAACCGACCACACCGGCAGAAGCCACGGCAGACGAAATCTGAACTTTGTCGTACTCACAAGTTGTAAGATCATCGGCAATAATACCAACATTACAACGATTGTCATCCACCCCGTATACTCCCACATATGAGAAAAAGCTTCTTTAAAAGAAAATAGTATCGCTTGTAACGGAGCCATTCCCGGATTACCCAAAGCTTCCGCTCTTGCTGTATTACCGGGTGCCGCAAGATTTTTATAAAATCCTATACTATATACACAAAATGCCGGAACCAGACGTAACAGACCTTTTATATTACGATGTAACAGCGCACCTGCCACCATGATCGTTAGAAATACCAGAAAGGTCTGTAATGCCGTCACATAGTTACTTCCTGCAACAATCAATGAAAGAATCATGCTGGCTGCGATCAGCAATCCCTTACGTATTCTACCCTTCTTCCCTTCACTCAGGCAGATTAAGGACGCCAACAAAAGCATTGCAAATCCATGCATTCCCACATAATGGATTCCACCGTTGTACCAGAATAGCCCTTCCGCAGGATAATACATCAGTTCCACCACCAGTGCCGCTGTCACCGCCTGAATGTACAGACACTGTTGCCATCCTCCCTGCAGTACATCCACCACCAGTGCCTTGACCAGTGCGAATACTCCTCCGATCAAAAGCAGCAGAATAAACAGTAATCCCCAAAAATAATATTGTTCTCCCCAGACTAACGGTACCAGTGACATCAGAAATATGGAAGAATAGGTTCCCTGCCAGGTCCACCAGGTATGCTTTACATTTTCCCACACCCCCATTAATACGCCCGGGAGATTTTTCCCCATAAGGTAACCCAACTTGGCAAAATATCCATAGCCATAATCATCGCTGAAAGGAACTGCATCCCGCATAATACGCACGATCGGCACTAATAATACCAACAGTCCGAGCACCGCTGCACCTGCCAGCAAAGATGCTGATGGTCTCCAGTTTTTCATTTTTTTCATGCTGTTCTCCTTAGTTTCGTTGTTATAATACATCTGCAAAATGCACTTTCAGTCTCTTAAAAATCACAGCTCCCAGTCCAAATAACACCACTGTCACAATCCAGAAATACATCGTTGAGAAGAAATCCTGGAAGAACCACTCCTTCTCATAAATCGCACTGCGGTAACCGTTGACAATATATACCAGTGGATTCAGCTTCAGGATCATGATCCACTTAGGAGACAGTGCATCCAGATTCCACAAAATGGGGGTTGCCCACATGCCGATCTGCAATCCGATGCTGATGATCTGGGACAGATCCCGGAAAAATACCACTACCGCGCAGGTCGTATAACTCAGCGCCAGCACAAATATAAACAGGCAGAAGCTGTAATACACGATCTGTATCGTATATATGGTCGGATAATAACCGTAGATAGCTGCCACGATCAGTAAGAGGCATACGAAAAATACATGGATAAAAGTAGCCGCAATAATCTTAATGATCGGCAGGATGCTGATCTTAAATACTACTTTTTTTACCAGGTAATTGTATTCCAGCAATGCGTTGGTACCATTATTCAATGCTTCGCTGAAATAAAACCAGGGCACCAGTCCCGCTGTCAGGAAGAGTACAAAAGGCACTTCCACGCCCTCCCGCAGAGGTGTACTGGTATTTCCCATGATCTTGTCAAATACGATATAATACATTGCTACCGTTACGACCGGCTGTGCCATCGCCCATACCGCGCCCAGGTAAGAACCCGCATATCTCTTTTTAAAATCGTTTTTCGCCAGTTTCCAGATCAGATGTCTATTCTGGAATAACTCTACCGGCAGTCCGGTAAATTTATCATACCAGTGGATAAACGCAAAACATGCCGCCGCAATGACAACGCAGGAGATGATCTTTTTCGTCAGCTCCTGGCTCTGATCCACAGCAGGTCCCGGATTCTTATGGAACACAATGAGCAGAGCCATGATCACTGCCGCTGTCACAAACAGGGCAATGCCTGTCTTCTTACTTATTTTCACACTCTTTTTCATGCTCTTTTTCCTTCATGTACTGTTCCAGGGTGCCCCACTTGGTATCCTTCTCGGACAAAGTCAGCTCCATACCTTCGGGAATTGGCCATTCTACGCCGATATCCGGTGTATTGTAAGCAATGCCGCCCTCGTCATCGGGATGATAGAAATCGGTACATTTGTAACAGAACTCCGCATAATCGGACAATACCAGAAAACCATGTGCGAAATTCTTCGGAATGAAGAACTGCTTCTTATTCTCTTCAGACAGAAGCACACCGTACCACTGTCCGAAGGTCTTAGAACCTTCCCGCAGATCCACTGCCACATCATATACTTCACCACGGATCACACGCACCAGCTTGTCCTGCGGAAAATGCTTCTGAAAATGAAGACCTCTGAGAACTCCTTTTTTGGATGCAGACTGATTGTCCTGTACAAATACTTC
>OLXI01000922.1_pt1 | contig 15645 bp, 22 predicted proteins | sample 1674181 | NCBI WGS metagenome assembly OLXI01 (sample SAMEA103958148, study PRJEB25191) | human gut metagenome | reverse complement strand
TTTTGTCAACCTTTGGGACAGTCCGACAGCTAGAACGATTATGTTTATTACAGGTCCAATCGGCTGGGCGATTGCTGCTGGAACTGCGCTTATTGCCAACTGGGACATCGTCAAGCAGTGGTTTATAACATTGTGGGACAATCCTTCTTTAGCAATACAGCAGTTTGTTAATGGTATAAAAGACAAGTTTTCTGATGCATTCTCTTGGGTACAGGAAAAATGGCAGGCCATCAGCGATTTTATCTCTAAGCCAATCTTCGGCAAGGTCAATATAACTGCTCAAGGAAGCAGTGGTAGTGACGTTGCACACAACGCTTCTGGAGGTATCTACGGCAAGGGCGCGTTCATGACAACCTTTGCTGAGGACAGCGGCGAGTCCGCTATTCCGCATACGCCAAATGCGCGTAATATCGGCCTGTTGTCAGAAACAAACCGCATTATGGGTAATCCGTTGGGCGGCGGTGGCAATATTACTGCTACGTTTGCACCAAACATTACAATTCAAGGCGGTGGCGACGAAGGTAAAATCCGCGAGGTGTTGGAGTTGGAGATGGCAAAGTTTAAGAAGATGCTGCAGGACTTGCAGAACCAACAAAGGAGGGTAAGCTATGCGTAAGACTTACACAACTACTCAGGGCGACATGTGGGACTTGATTGCCAAGCGCTTGTACAATGACGAAGCATCGCTAAACGTCCTGCTGGAAGCAAATCAGCAATACGCTGACATTGTTGTTTTTCCGGCAGGAATTGTGTTGGAAGTGCCGGAGTATACTGCACCGGTAACATCGATGCTGCCACCATGGAGACGTTAAAATGTTTAAGATGAATGCAAGGCGATGCCTGGTAATAATTAAATACAATGACAAGGATATTAGCGCAGACCTGCAGCAATATCTGAAGAATGTAAGCTACACTGATAACATGTCTGGTGAAGCAGATGATCTGCAGCTTACACTGGAGGATAAAGCTGGGCTATGGCAATCAGCATGGATGCCGGAAAAGGGTGCAACACTGGACGTTAGCGTAAAGCTGATTAACTGGCAGAGCATCGGTGAGCAGGTTGTACGTTTTGGTTTGTTTGAGATTGATGAAATCACCAGCAGCGGAATGCCTAGCGAGGTGCAAATCAAGGCGGTGAGTGTGCCGGATAATAACAACCTTCGCGGCGCAGAGCGTACACGCAGCTGGGAGAAGGCTGAGCTGAAACGCATTGCTAATGATATTGCAACGGAGGCAGGCTTGACGCTGTATTACGATGTTAAAGAGTATAATCCTGTTATAGATAGGGCAGAGCAGACGGAACAGTCTGACCTGTCCTTTTTATATAAGCTGTGTGCTGACCATGGCCTGGCTCTCAAAATCTGCGATAAGCAAGTGGTAATTTTTGACGAAGCAGATTATGAAGCGGCTGAGGCTGTGGCGCTGGTGCCGAAGCCAAAATGCAGTTTTTCTGCCGGCAGCCTCAAGGTGTTGGATATGCTGAAGAGCTACAGCCTGCGCAGCAAGGTGCGCGATGTGTATAAGTCCTGCCACGTTAAGTACCAGGACAGCAGCACTAAGCAAAAAATTGAGGCGACATTTGCTGCTCCTGATAAAAAGATAGGCAAAACGCTGGAAGTCAATGAGCAGGTCGCCAGTATTGCGGATGCAGAGCGTCTTGCAAAGAAGAAGCTTCGGGAAAAGAACAGCGATGAGGTTACCGGTAGCTTCAGCTTTTTAGGTAATCCGGAGCTGGCAGTTGCTGTGAATATTCAGCTTAGCGGTTTTGGTGCTTTCGATGGCAAGTATATTATTACTAAGGCACAGCATGATATTAGCAGTGGCTACACAACGAGTATTGATGTGAGGAGATGTTTAGATGGATATTAACCAGATAAAAAACTTGATTCGCATTGGTACAGTATCGGCGGTCAATGGCGAATCGTGCAGCGCTCGCGTGGCGTTTGAGGATAAGGACAATATGGTGAGCGCTGAACTACCGATTATAACTATAGGCAGCAAGCAGACGAAAGCCTATTGGCTGCCTGAGGTTGGTACCCAGGTGCTGTGTATCTTCCAACCGAATGCAAGTGGTAGTGGCATCAGCAAAGGCTTTGTTATAGGAGCTTTTTACAGCACGCAGGATGCTCCGGTGGAAAATAATGCTGATGTGCGCAGTATTACGTTTGCCGATGGGAGCTTTATCAGGTACGAAAGCGGAAACATCGAGATTAATGCCACGGGGAATGTAATTATTAAAGGTGCTAACATTTTGCTGAACTGAAGGAGGTGATTACCATGCCAAAAGCAACACGCTTAGGCGATAATGACACTGGCCACGATGCCTGCGCACCTACAGCGCTTGTTACAGCAAGTACTGATGTTATCATCAACGGCAAAGGAGCTGGCCGTGTGGGCGACAGTTATGCGCCTCATGGGTGTGTAGCGCATCCGACGCATAGCGGTGTAATTGCCAGCGGAAGCGCCAGTGTTTATATCAATGGCAAGGCTGCTGGCAGAATAGGGGACAGCGTAAGCTGTGGTGGTAGTGTGGCGGCGGGGAGCAGTAATGTAATGATTGGAGGTTGATATTATGCTTGTAGGTTTCATGGCTGACATTCCATTTATAGTATCCAGCCGCTTTATCCGTACATTCGATGATTATGGTCGTGGCAGTGCAGGGCGCTGGGCTCAGCATGATATTATCGGCGATAAGCCGGTGTTTGAGTTTATCGGTCCGGATGTAGAGAAGATTAGCTTTTCTATGCAGCTGCGTGCTTATCAGGGCGTAAACCCGTCTAAGGAGCTTGAAAAACTGCGAAAGCTTCGTGATACAGGCCAATATTTTCCCTTGGTTATCGGTGGTAAGTTGATTACGGATAACATGTGGGTTATCGAAAGCCTGGATGAAAACGTTTCCTTCTGGGGCAAGTTTGGCAGCATTATGAGTGCTAAAGTAAGCGTAACGCTGAAAGAATATGCAGGAGGGCTGAAAGTATTATGATTTATGATGTTTTAGCTCAGCCAATGCAAGGTATTGATTTTGCACCAGCATCAGAAGTTGCAGAAATCCTGCAAAATCTGCGTACAATAATTACAACTACAAAATATTCTGTACCGCTCGACCGCAATTTTGGCATTGATGCTGATATGCTCGACCTGCCAATCAATGTAGCGCAGGCAAAGCTGCAGTCTGAGATGATTACGGCCATCAAAAAATATGAGCCGCGTGTGGAGATAACATCAATCAGTTTTACCGGCACGGAAGACGGCGTGCTGGCCCCGAAAGTGCAGGTGAGAATAAAAGATGACAATGAGTAAATTAGATAACCTGGCCGATATCGTGTTTGTAGATGCTGATGCCGATGAGGTTGAGAGCTATGTGATTGGCAGATACGAGGCCATTACCGGCAGGACACTGGCCAAAGGCGACCCGGTAAGGCTGTTTCTGTTGACAATCGCAGCGCTCATCGTGCTGCTGCTTAACAAAATAAATGAGACCGGCAAGCAGAACCTGCTCAGATACGCTACCGGCGACAATCTGGACCATCTGGGAGCGCTGGTAGGCGTTGAGCGCATCCCGGCAAAGGCTGCCGTGACTACCATGCACATCAGGCTGTCTGCTAAGCTGCAGACAGCAACAATCATCCCTGCCGGTACACGTTTTACGGCAGGCGATAATGTGTTTTTTGCATTAGATGCCCCGTTGGTTATTGATGCGGGTACAACCAGTGCTGACAGCAGCGCAACCTGCCTGACAAAAGGCGAGCTGGGTAACGGCTATGTGGCTGGCCAGCTCAAGACGCTGGTCGATCCGGTGCCCTATGTAGATAGCGTGGCCAACATCACTACATCCGAGGGTGGCGCTGAGGTACAGTCTGACGACAGCTATCGTGAGGATATCCGCCTTGCACCGGAAAACTTTAGCACGGCCGGCCCCGAGGGTGCTTATATCTACCATGCCAAGAGGGCATCAACAAAGATTGCTGACGTCACTGTTTGGTCGCCTGAAGCAGGTAAGGTAGAGGTAAGGCCGCTGCTGGCTGGCGGGGAACTGCCTGGTGATGAGATGCTGCAGCGTGTCAAGGCTACCCTGGACGATAAAAAGGTACGGCCGCTGACTGATAATATCAGCGTGCTGGCGCCCGAAAAGGTTGACTATACGATCAGCCTGACCTACTACATCGCCAGCGACAACAAGACGCAGGCAACGGCAATCCAAAACGCCGTCAATGAGGCCGTTGACGATTACGTCCTGTGGCAAAAGTCAAAGCTGGGGCGCGACATCAATCCGTCTGAGCTTATCGTGAGGGTGATGGCTGCAGGTGCAAAACGCGTGGCCGTGACCGCCCCTGCGTTTAAGGTGACGACCGATACCCAGGTGGCCATCTGCAGCACAAAGACAGTGACGCTGGGAGGGATAGAGGATGCTTGAGCTTAAGGATAATGCCCTGCAACACATCCTACCAAGCTCCATCAGCGGTGATGCGACGGTCAAGGACATCGTGCAGGCCATCTCCGGCAGGCTGGCGCAGCTGGGTGAGCAGGCTGAGCTTGTCCTGATCCTGCCGCGCCTCAAAAAGCTGCCGGAAGAAATCGTCGATGAACTTGCGTGGCAGTATCACGTGGATTTTTATGACGTGACAGCCGGCCTAACAAAAAAGCGCGAGCTTGTCCGCAAAGCTATTGCTCGCCACCGTTACAAAGGCACACCGGCTGCCGTCGAAGAAGTCTGCTCAGCGGCCTTTGACTCAGCTGAGGTGCTGGAGTGGTACGATTATGGCGGCGAGCCCTACCACTTCAGGGTGCGCATGGTGCAGGAGTCAATCCCGGACGAGGCTGTCATGGCTGAGATGGTCAAGGCGGTCAACAGCGCCAAAAACGTCAGGAGCTGGCTGGATGGCCTGACATTTTATTATCAGCCAAAAGGTACGGTATATGTCGCTGGCGCAGTCTGCCAGCATAAAAAAATATTTTTCCAGATATAAGGAGGTGAGCGGATATGTTTTGCATAGATTACGACGGGCCGCACAAAAACAGGATAACGCTGACGCGTGGCGACAGCGCCACGCTGAAGCTCAAGCTGTATGACGCGCAGAACAAGCCCGTACTGCTGACCGATGCTGACAGGGCTGTGCTGACGATCAAACAGGATATCGATAGCCCTGACGTTGTGCTGCAGCTGGAGGCCAAAGAAAAACAATTTGATTTTGCTCCTGCAGATACGGCTGACCTTGACTGCGGCCGATACTGCTATGACGTCCAGGTGACCTTATCTGACAAGGACGTCTATACGGTAATCCCGCCCTCCGATTTTATCCTGGCTAAAGGGGTGACCTGATATGCGTGACGGCGAATTTGCTCATAAAGCCGGCCTTTTCGGGTGCCTTGAAAAAACGAAGGATGTCCGCGGCTATATAGGCTGCGGAATCAAAAAAGTCAATGAGCGCCTGCCGGAAGAGGAATATAAGGGCTCCTATGAGGCTGTATCCAGGCCGTTTAAGGAAAGCTATCTGGAAACAAAAAACAAACGCCTTAAAAATAACATACATGTCAAAGAGATACCCTATTATGAGACGAGCAATCTTTCTGACGGCGTTACCGTGTACATCGGCAGCAACGTCGAGGTTGAATAAATTGGAGGTAGCCTAAATGTCAAATTGGGGCAAGCCGGTATTGACCAAGCAGGGCCTTAAGCTGCAGGCCAAGGTCGACGCCGGAAATGCAATGCAGCTTACAAAATGCAGGTTGGGCAGCGGTATGATTGGCAGCGGCCAGCAGCTGGAGGATTTGACCGAGCTGGTGGCGCCGGTACAGACGCTGCCGATTGCCAGCGTGACCTACTCAGACGACAGCCACGCATGTATCATATCGGCCGTTACTGATAACAGCACTGTCACGACCGGCTATAATCTGAGGGAGTTTGGCATATACGCCAAAGATCCGGACGATGGCGAGATTTTGTACGCTGTGGCAAGTGACTCTGAGCCGGATTTCATTCCAGCAAAGGGGACATCGACTGTCATCAGTCAAGAAATCGGCGTGGCGCTGACGTTTGCCAACGCAGCAAACGTGACAGCGGCCGTCAACACATCTGCCACGGCCACCATCAGCTATGTAAACACCTATGTTACCAATGCAGTCGCGGATTTAAAGGATATGACAGGTGCATCCCCTGCGCAGGGCGGCATCCATGGGCTTGTGCCGGCACCGGGCCGCGGTATTACGAAAAACCGCTTTTTGCAGGCCGACGGAACGTGGGCCTTTGTCAACGATATGAGCGGCGCTTCGGTCGGGGCCGCAGGTGCAAGCGGTCTTGTCCCAGCACCTACTGCGGGTAGCAACACACGTTATCTGCGCAGCGATGGCGCATGGGAATCTATCACCACTATGTCCGGTGCGACGGCTACCGTCAACGGCGCCGCAGGCCTCGTGCCGGCACCTACGGCAGGCAGCAGCATCAGATATCTGTGTGCTGACGGAACCTGGAAAGAGGTTGACCTGGACAGCGCCAAAACCAAACTTGTGATGTACTCGTGAGGTGGCGGATATGCGATATAAGATAATGGTCAAGGGGGCTGCATACAAGGCAGCCAGAACAGCAAAATTGTACACCGTTCAGATATACCGCGCCGTCAGTTTGACGCTGAGGATTAAGATGCCGGACGGCACACCATTAAAAGGTCAGACCATTAATATTAATGGCACGGACATGGCCACTGGGACTAACGGGCAGGTTATCCTGACCGGCGACATGGGGCGGACCACAAAGCTCCATATTGTCTACAATGTCACCTACATTGCTGATGTGGAGGTGACGTATACCGCCGCGGCCGTATACGATGTGGCGCTGGAACAGCATGTAGTCGCAGGCAGCGTAACCGTAAGCGAGTGGGCGTTTAGCAGCACCAGCAGCTACGCCAAAAAGCCGTATACGTTGGTCGTTCCGCCGGTTGTAACCGTTGTCAAGATGACCGGCTCGAAATACCGCTCCTACACAAAAATAAAAGCAGGTTACGTCGGGACGAACGGAGAGGCGATAGCGCATGGCGACGTTGAGATAGCGTATCTGTCATCCTACAGCGGTAACTCATTTGAAAAATACGTCGGTGTCACGCCGGGCGAGACCTACACGATATATGGCCGTAACGTAGCTGCTGGCGCGACAATCGAGTGGTCGGACGAAATCAACACCCATGCCGTTGACGTAACGATTTAAAGGAGGTAAAAAATGGCTCAGTCAACAACAAATCTCGGGAAGATACACGTCTTCCCATCGGAAACCCTATACAACCAATTTAAAGATATCATCGCAGACAACGATTTGGCGCTGCTTAAAGACGATGGTGCGTACATCGTAGCAGCCCTGTTGGAGCAGAACGGCTACGTTAAATTTAACAACGGGCTAATTCTGCAGTGGGGAGTTAGTACAACATCTTTTCCAATATCCGTTTCTGCCGTGTACAGTATAATCGCAGCCAAAAAGGATACCAGCGCAAACTCGGTTCCTGATGTGCAGAACTACAGCAGTACAGGGTTTGCTTATTATGGGCCATCCCCATACGCATGGTTCGCAGTGTGCAAAGCTTAGCAGTGGGGAGTTGTTAAGAGCAATGGCGTTTTACAAACATTCCCCTTAGCTTTTGCGACTCGGTGCTTTGCTGTTGCTGTAACAGCAAACATTGGTAGTAGCTATGCTGTTGCATCTAGTGCTTGGGATGTAAATAAAACATCAGCCATATTTTATGTCGATACCACGAATGCACCATCGGCAGGTTGGTATTATGCTATAGGAATATAGCAGTGGGGAAGAAGCACTGCCGCAACGCTAAATTTTTCGCTACCATTCCAAAAATTTTACTGTATTACTACGGCTCAGGAATCATGGAGCAGCGCTGTCTTTGAGAACACGTCTTGGATTGCGCGAACCAACAACTCTATGACATGGCCAACGCACCGTGATACGAATATCAACTATATTGCTGTCGGTATGTAGCAGTGTTTTAAGCGGTGTGCTTTTGGTAAGGCTTAGGCTTTGCCAATGGCCACCCACCAAAAGCCAGCATAGCCGTTACCTGCATCGTAAGAGCCAGCTTGCAACGTCTTGTTGGTCACGTTTGAGACGTATTGGCAATTTTGAGAGCCCGAGCAGCCATAGTTATTTTCTGTGCGCGCCACCGCTATCGCTACATATGTCACGGATGTAGCTATAGGCAGTGTTATGGTAACACTACGCGTGCCAATCGTATAAACTCCCCACTGCTATACTCCTACCGCTATCCAATAGTTTTCCCATGTGTCGTTGCTGATACCGGCGGACTCTTTGCCAAGTTCCCAAATGACAGCTTTACCTTTGCCGTTGTTGGAATTGGAAAGGCACATAGAAAGGGCGCGCTGGCTGAAGCTGATAGGGAATGTTAAGGTATAAGTGGTTTGCCCAGCTTCGTAATATCCCCACTGCTATTTTCCTAATGCCAACCACCGAAATGGTCCCCTCTCCCATGTATAGACCGCGAAAGATTGTAAGGTTATGTTTTGGATGGATATGCCTGCGCTAGTAGCGCCACCAGAGCTACCCCAGTCCGAGCCATTGCAATTAACGATGTAGCAGGATTGGCGGAAAGCTATCGGAAACGTCACCGCAGTTTCTTTAGTAGTTCCCCACTGCTTATATACCTATAAACAGGCCAAAAGTGTCCGCCTTATAGTCGACACCATAATTCATGTCGTGGGCAATAAATTTAGCTGTTGTAATTGTACAGCGGTCAGCAGGAATACTTGCAGATGCAATAAAGCTAAGGCATTTAGTTGTGAAGCTTATCGGGAATATAAATTCGCCTTCTCTGCCTGTTGTGCAAGTGATAATTCCCCACTGCTGTTAAATACCCAAGGACAGCCAAAAAGCCATATCAAACGACCCGAATCGGTCGTCTGGTACACTACCTACAATATCAAAGGTTTTTAGAGTTACATTGCGGCTATACAGGTCTATTGTTGATGTGGATGAAGCAGTCATATAAGCATTCAAACAGTATAGTTTGGTATAAGCAAGCGGAAATGTTACTGTTGCATCATATGAATTAACAACTCCCCACTGCACTACATGCCAACAGTTATCCAAAGAGCGGTATCATTTGCGCCCCAGCCTGATGCTGTTGCTGCCGTAAATGAGCTGCGTGTGATAGCCTGTAATGACAACGGCTTCTGCCAATATGACGAGTCCTCTCGGAGTACATATGTCGCTACTACCGCTAAGCAGCGCTGGAAATGCTATTGGGAAGGATGTTTGATATCCATTCTGTTTAGCAGTTCCCCACTGCGCTTAATAGCCTACGGCTATCCAGTTAACGAACCTGGTTTCAGTGTCATAATTAAATTTAAAATAGGTTAGCGATGGCTCCTCATATAATGATGAGTAGCAATTGATACGTTGGCTGTTAAAACCATCTAACGCGACAACTTTTACAAATTTAGCAAAAGCGATGGGATAGTTAATTTGTTTGACGTTGGCGCGACCATAGTCAACTCCCCACTGCACAGAAAGGCTCATAACGTCTTAATTTAAACCTACGCTTATATCATTACACCTAAACCATTAAAAAATCGCCCACAGGCAAAATCTGTGAGCGTAGAAAGGAAAAAATATGAACGATAAAAGAGTAAATCAATATCTTATCCTGCCGGAAAACGGCAACAGAAAAGATACCAAATTAGCTGTAGAGTACAGCGAAGAGCAAATCGCTGATTACCTCAAACAAGGCTATGTTATCGTAGGCAACGATGATTTTAACAAGCTCATTGGCAACGGTGACGGCGAATACCTTATCGCCGATGACGGCAGCGTATATCCAAAGCCAGCACCTACCGATGCAGAGCTGCTGGCTGTTGCCAAACCTGCCAAAATCGCAGAGCTTAAGGCTGAGCGTGACAGCAAAGAGGTTGAGCCGATTACTTACAACGGTAACAGATATGATTACGATGACAAAGCGCGCGAGCGCATCAACGCTGCCATCATTGCCTTAGACGTACAGGGAGCTGATGCGTCCATTGATTGGACTACTGCAGATAACGCCGATGTCAAGGTAACAGCCAACGATTTGCGTATGGTAATCGCCATGATTGCACAACGCTCAAACGCCCTACACGTGGCGTATAGAGCCGCTAAGGATAAGGTAGAGGCTGCGACAACTGTTGCTGAGGTTGATGCTGTTACTCTCAACCTTTAAAATCGCTCAAACCCTTGCTGTGACGACGTTTGGAGCACATCAGGCCGATGTCGGCCAACGTGTAACACGTTAGCAACAGTAATCCCTCGATGCAGCAAGGCTTAACAGCGCCAGCGCCTACCGGATAAGCAACTGGTTAGCAACACGGTCTATATCATATCAATAGCCTTTTTAAGCTCGTGCAGGCTCTTATGCGTGTACACGCCTTTTGTCACGCCCTGGCTGGCGTGGCCTAAGATACGCTTGACGGCCGTCTCGTTAGCTCCGGCGTTGTCGAGCATCGTGGCACAGGTATGGCGGCACTCATGCGGCGTGTGATGACAATTAGTCGCGTCCATGACGTTGTTAAATCGCGTCCGGAAACGATGATAGGACAGAGCAGCGCCATCATCTACAGTGATGAGCGTTTTGCCTGGCTTATCCATCCAGGCACGGAAATAGGGCAGCGCCTTGCGGCTTATCGGTACAGCCCTGTTGCGGCCGGCTTCAGTCTTGCTGTCACGGACGATAAGATAACGCTGCTTGAGTTTGACGTCACTTCTCTGTATCGCCAAAAACTCGCCCGGCCGCACGCCGCTGTAACACATCATCACGATGCACATCGCCCAGCGCGCCAGCTCAGCATCACTGTTGGCCAGCTTTTTAACACGATTGAGCTGGCGGGTGATAAACGGCTTTTTGGGATATTTGGTAACCTTTTTGTCTATGTCAATGTAGCAGGTTATATCAGCTGCTGCCGGTATGATCTTATACTTTACGGCATACTCGTACATGAGGTGCATCAGCTGGCGGCATTTTTTCTGCGAAGCATAGCCGATATTGCGACGGCTCATGTCACGGATTACGCCTTGCAGGTCGGATATCTCCAATTTTGCAAACGGGCGTGTGTGCAGCTCATGGCAATGCTTAAAGGCAGCCTTATAGTTGTTGGCCGTTGACTTTGCTATCTTAGGGTAGCGCTCAGCAGCCATCAGCCGATATACCTCAGCAAAGGTTATCGTGGCCGGGGCAAACAGTGACGGGTTTTTGTTGTAGTCGACCAAAAACGCTAAAGCGTCCTCATACGTGGCGTATTGGCCGATTATCTTCTGTCGGCCGTCGATATACTTGCGGACGATGTAGGGGCGGCGTCTGTTGCTGCTGTAGCAGGCTATTGAGCCAAATCCATTAGGTAATTTCATTTTTTTATCATCTCCTATACAGTTAAGTATAGGACAGAAAGAGAGGTAATTTTTATGTCAAACAAAAATATTTCTAAGGTCGTTTATGGTGGCAAAACATTGATTGACTTGACGGCCGATACCGTCACTGCTGACAAGCTGCTCAGCACCTACACCGCGCATGACAAGAGCGGCGCACTCGTTACCGGTACCTGCACATTTGATGCAGACACCAGCGATGCTACCGCGGCCGTAGCTGAGATTTTGGCAGGCAAGACCGCTTACGTCAACAGCAAAAAGCTGACCGGCACGATGAAAAACAACGGCGCTGTCACCGGCACCATCAGCACCAAGGATGAGTCCTACACCATCCCCATCGGTTACCATGACGGCTCCGGCAAGGTGGCCATCAGCGCCACTGAGCAGGCAAAGCTCATCGCTACCAACATCCGCTCCGGCGTCAAGATTTTGGGCGTAACCGGTACAATGAGCGGCACCGAGGGTGCTAAGGCGCAGGCTAAGACGGCTACACCTAAGACCACCGCGCAGACTATTCTGCCGGACAGCACCGGCGGCTACAACTATCTGTCTCAGGTCACCGTCGAGGCTATCCCGTACAACGAAAGCGAGAACCCACAGGGCAGCCTGACCGTTACCATAGGCTGAGGAGGCTAACCCATGGCAGTGAACAAAGTTATATACGATGGTGCGACGCTGGTAGACCTTACCGGCGACACCGTCACTGCCGATAACCTTGCGGCAGGAGTCAAGGCGACAGGAGCGGACGGTAAGCCGATTGTAGGCCTGCTGCCTAAAGTCACGATTGACAGCCAGCTCAGCGACAGCAGTACAAATCCCGTGCAAAATAAGGTCATCAAGGCTGAGCTTGATAAAAAGATGGCCAAAACCGATAAAATTTATGAGGCCAACCTTGAGTGGGGCGGCAGAAATATAAGTAATGGTTTTAGCCCCATTGATGCATCCATGGTGCCGCAGCTTGGTGCGAATCGTTTCGCGTTTGGCAGGGCGGCAGGCATTACAGTTGAGTTTTCGCGAGATGCTGGCGCAACATGGGTGGATTATGGGTTGACGGATGCCCAAAAAACTGAGCTTTTTTGTACCAGTCGCCCGTGCACAATCGGCAGAACTAGTACAACAGGCCTTACAGCAGATTGTCTGCTTCGGGTGACCATCAACCCAAAGACGTTTGGCCTGTATACCACGCTTAATAAATTTGTGCTCTATATAGCCGATAATGGGTGCCGCGGTTGTTATTGCACTATCGACGCGTCGCTAAAATCCAAGCCAGAAAACTTTATAAAATTTGCAGATAAAGCTACACTAAACGGTTGGTCTGGCTACAACATTATAAACATCGCCCCGCTTACAACCTATAGTAATAGTGAAAATTCGCAATATGATATCATCCGATTTACATTTGGCTGTAAAGAGGTTAATACCAATTATGGCGGATTGACAATTAACAGTATCATGGGATTTGGCGGCGTTGGCTGGACTACTCCCAGCAATATGGCTGACAATGGACATCTATATAAATGGGATTGGATGCAGAGCGCATATTTCCCGGCAAATGTTAAGGCGACGACATTTATCGGTAATGTCAACGGAGATGTTAACGGCCTTTGCTCGAAAGCTCAAAGCTTGGTGTTGTCTACAGGTACGGCGAATGCCGACCGACCTGTAATTTTCCAGGATAACGCCAACAGCACAACCGAGTTGTTGGCTAATCAGTGCTCAAAATTTAAATACAACCCGGCAACCGACAATCTGACTGTCGGGAAAATTAACGGCTACACCATCGGTGCCTCTGTCCCCGCCAACGCCAAGTTTACGGACACGGTCTACACGCACCCTGCAACGCACCCTGCCAGCATGATTATAGGGCTGGCGGCCGTTGCCAAAAGCGGTAGCTATAATGATTTATCTGACAAACCTACTATTCCAGCGGCTGTCATTGTGGATGATACGTTGGATGCTGACAGTACAAATGCCATCCAAAACAAGGTTGTGTATAATCTGGGGTATAAGTTTTTTAACAAGCTCAGCGCATTGGCAGACGTCGCACGTACAGGCAGTTACTCCGACCTTACAGGCGTGCCCGGTAATGCCACGGCATCTGCTGCAGGCCTGATGAGCGCTGAGGATAAGGCTAAGCTGGACAAGGTCGATGCTGACGCGGGCAGCGTCAAGCTTATTATCTATAATTAATCGAGGTGTTACATGTTTGAGTCAACGATACAAACAATAATCAATATTATTGCTGGCGCTGTTATTTCTTATATTTTTGCTCTATACCGTGCCAAAAAGAGAGAGAACGACGCCTTGAGGGCAGGCGTGCAGGCGCTGCTGAGGGACAGAATCATCCAGGCTTACAATCACTACGTCTGCGAAAAGGGATGGGTTCCAATTTATGCCAAAGAGAGCATCGACGCCTGCTACAAGAGTTATGAGGCGCTCGGGGACAATGGCGTGATTGACAGCCTGATGGAGCAACTTAATGAGCTGCCTAACTATAATCTCAATGGAGGAAAAAATGCGTAAATTACTTAATATGCTTAAAAAGGACGACAATGCCTACAGCGTAGGCAGAATCTGTGCTGTGGTAGGCTTTGTCGTGTGGGTGCTGGTGACTTTGTGGCTGGCATTTTTTGCAAAAAACTGGGGCAATTATGAGAGCTGCACCCTTGGTATGGTGGCGTTGCTCTTGGTACAGCTGGGCAACAAGGCTATCGAGACGAGAGCTTTTAGAATTGCTAAAGACGATTAAAAAAGTATACTTTCAATTTTTTAGGGATTATCGTAAGTACACTTTAAAATTTAAAAAACGGCCAGCGAACACCCGAAAACGGTATGATTTATACCCTTTTACGCTGTTCGCTGGGAAAGGAGCTGATTAATTTATGAGAGTATTTTTAAACCCCGGACATCATCCGGGCATCGACCCCGGCGCTGTCAATCGTGGCTATGGCGTTACCGAGGCTGATATAGCGCGTGATGTAGGCGCGTTGGTAGGCAGCTATCTGACGGCCTCCGGCTGCGAGGTCAAGACCGTACAGAGCAACAACCTTGCCGGCGAGGACCCCGATTATAGCAACGTATGCCTCAGCGCCAACACATGGCCTGCTGATATTTTTGTAAGCTTGCATTGTAACGCTGCTACTCCTGCAGCACAGGGTACCGAGGTGCTCGTATATGACAAATGGAGCCCTGCCGATACGCTGGCAGGCTGTATCCTACGTCAAATCACTGGCAGCTTAGGCACAGTAGACAGAGGCGTCAAGGCTCGTCCCGGTCTCATTGTCCTTAACAGCACTCACATGCCTGCTGTCCTGGTCGAGATGGGCTTTATCACAAATGATGCGGATTGCCGGATGCTGATTAACCAGCAGGACGAGCTGGCGCGTGCCATCGCGCGCGGAGTTACTGATTACATCACGGAGAGGGGAGAGTGACATGCATGGCGAGCGCGAGGTTAAGGTTATCGGTTACGCTCTGCTTATCGCTGGCCTTGTATGCCTTGCCGGTCTGCTGCTCAGCGGCGGATGCGGGCAATACAAACAGACCGGTAGCACCAGCGGGGTACGTGCTGCTACCGACGGAACAATGGCAGACATTAAGCAACAACAGCAGGCTGTTACAAGCCAAATTGATGCTGCTCGAAGACGAATTAATGATGCTGGACAAGCCGTCGAGCGAGCTGATGGAGCAATTGGCAATAGCGAAGCAGCAGTTAAGCGTCAGCAAAACAGCATTAAGCGATGCCAACAGCTCGCTAAAGAATGCAGAGAGCTTGCTGCAGCAAACGCAGCAATCATATCAAGCATTGGAGCGCCAGCTGGAAGCGGAACGGACAGAGCAGACTATGCAAAATAAAAAAGCCTATCGCAAAGGCTGGCTTAATGGCTTTTGCATAGGCTTCGGTTCTGGAGTTGCTGTGGCTTTATTTAAATAGTTGTTCTTGTGCTATATATAATAGGAAGAAAAGTGCTACTTCTAGGGTTATATTGCGAAACCATAATCCGCAGCAGCGGAGAGAAGTCTGTCAAATTCCATGAGGATCACTCCTTAGTCGCTGTAGATTGCTCCATTCCGCTATGTACCCCCCTTAGTCGCTGACGCGACAGTTCCCCCAAGGGGGAACCAAGAATGTACTAATGAATGTTAAAGGTGAAGTGGTAAACTTATTTTAGACACAGAGGGGGTATTTTTGTACAGATAATATATAATGGAATACACCAATATATATATCACTGAACAAG
>OLXI01000916.1_pt1 | contig 15682 bp, 10 predicted proteins | sample 1674181 | NCBI WGS metagenome assembly OLXI01 (sample SAMEA103958148, study PRJEB25191) | human gut metagenome | reverse complement strand
TCAGCTGGATAGAGCACTTGGCTACGGACCAAGGTGTCGGGGGTTCGAATCCTCTCACGCACGTTATATAGTATAGAAAGAGCAGGTTGTAATACCTGCTTTTTCTATACTACAAATCGTCCGCGGACGATTTGAACCCCAGGGTACGTTCTACACTTCGTTGCGGTTGGCGCTAAGCGGAAGTCCACCGGACTTCCAGCGCCCTCTCACGCACGTTATATAATATGGATTTTATGTTTTCTAAGGATAAAATTGTATAGAGTTGAAAATGTAATAATAACATAATTGAGGCACGGAATTAATACTCCGTGCCTCAATTGTTTTATCCGGATTACCTTTCTGTTGTAAAATAAAGGGCGTTATTTCAGTGCAGATATAATTTTGAAATATGGCTTGAAAAGGCTGTAATATTTCAGACCATCTGTCTCACCATAGCTCTTTGTGATGGCAGATCTTATGCCATTGAGATTCTTTGTTTTATTCTTGTTTTTTTCAAGAAAATCAACAAAATTTCCGGGATCATTAATATCACTGTGTGCGAAAATTATACCTGTAAAACGCTCTACCTTCTTTTTACGCGTGAGCTTTTCAGGTGTAAAAGAGTAGGATTTGTCTTTTATGGTTTTATAAATTGTCTGACCCTGTTTCATACCGTAAACATGAACCAGCGTCTCATGAAGCTTGAGCAGATTGTCTTTTCCCATGCAGTTTAGGAAAGAATCTACCTCAAAATGGTCGAAGTCTTCGGATACTGCCGATACTTCAGAAATATCTGATGTATCAATGCTGTCCGTTGAAGATTTAGCCTCATCTGCTTCGTTTTTATTTGAGCTGTTACCAGAACCGTTATGAGGTGTTTGTTCGTCAGTGAATGGTAAGTCATCATTAGTCATAAGCTTATCACTTGACGGTAAGTCATCGTTAGTTGCAAGCTCATCACCTAACGGTTCACTGTCTGTATAGCTGCTATGATTGCCATCGATAAGTTCATTCAGATTGTAAGACTTTGCGGTAATAGCATCGGTATCGGTATCAGTATCGGTATTGATATTGGTATTGTTATTGGCGTTATCTTCCTTGGATGGAATATCTGCTACTACCTGATACTTGATGTTTTTTCTTCGCTGGACAGCCTGTTTGCAGAAATTTACATTGAATCTGCGTACAGCGAATCCCTTATCTTTCCAGAACCTTACAGCAGGGTCATAGCCTGTGTCATTGCTCATTATGATGTACTCATCAGCACATGAGGCTGCTGATACATCTGCTGTGTTTGCAACGATATGAGTAGCTGAAGAATTATCATTATATGGCTTTGTGTTATCTTGTATTTCAGTGTTGCCTGATGCATGTTCACATGTGTTTTCACTGAGGGAATCGTTGTGTCCCATCAGATAACCCATATAGGATACCAGCTGAAAATCGAGGGCATTCGTTCCCTCATAGCATTCCTCAAATCGTACATTAATACTGTTGTTTTCCATAAGCCTGATGACTGACATGTATGACATATGAGGTGATTTTTTTGTGTAAAAAACTACGATTTCGTCTTCCTCATCTGCCATATCAAACAGCATCAGCCAGTTGTCGTTGACATTTTCGCTGTCTACTAAAAAGTGTCTGATAATAATCACCATTAATCCGGACAAAAGTATTGTAACATGAGTTTGAAATAATGGCAAATAAACATGATTTTTAGAAATCTTAGAAATGTTAACAATACAAAGTGTGCAACATATGATATAATTTTTATATGCTTTGAGGATGAGGGGGAGAAAATGAGAGGCAAAGAAATAAATAAACCGATGCTTGAAATCTGCTGTGGCAGCTTTTCGGATGTGAAAACAGCATATGAAAATGGTGCAGACAGGGTTGAACTGAACAGTGCCCTATATATGGGAGGGCTGACACCGACACTCGCCAATTTAATATATGCAAAGGAAAAATGCAATATACCGGTAGTGGCAATGGTTCGTCCAAGGGGCGGCGGATTTTGCTATTCGGATGAAGAATACGACACTATGCTTATGGATGCAAAAATTCTTTTAGAGTATGGAGCAGATGGTATTGCGTTTGGATTTCTGACAGAAGAAAAAATGCTTGACAAAAAGCGCACGAAGGAAATGATAGAGCTCATTCATAAGTATGGCAGGGAAGCTGTGTTTCACCGTGCATTTGACTGCATAGATAATCAGGACAGTGCAGCGGAGAAGCTTATTAGGCTTGGCGCAGATCGTATCCTCACAAGCGGTGGAGCAGTAAATGTATGGGATGGCAGAAAACAGCTTAAGCATCTTCAAAATCAATATGGAAAAGATATTACGATTCTGGCAGGAAGCGGCGTGAATGATACCAATGCGAGAGCACTTATCGAATACACAGGTATTACGCAGGTACACAGCTCGTGTGGCTCATGGAAGTGTGATGTGACAGCAGCGGGCAATGCAGTGGATTTTTCGTATGATGAAGCGATGAAAAACTGCTATCAGTGTGCGGATGCAGGTAAGGTTAGGAAGCTTGCGGAAGAGGTAAGTGGAGTGTAATATTAAAGCAAAAGATTATAGAAGTTCGGAGGAAACAATTAATGGCAGAGCAGGAAAACGGTAAGGATTTAATCAGTGTACTTTGGAGTGGCGCTGATGTACTTCGTTCTAAAATGGACGCGAATGAATATAAGAATTATCTTTTGGGAATTGTATTCTATAAATACCTATCAGATTCATTTTTGATTAGAGTATATGATTTGATAAATGATGAGAAACCGGAATCGCTCAAGGTGGCACTTGAGGCATATAAAAATGAGTTGAAGGGTGAATATGCTAATGATTTGCTTGATGAATTAAAGCAGGATCGTAAATATGTAATTGAGCCTGAGCTTACATATACATGTTTTGCAGAGGATGCAAGGAATAATTGTTTTAATCGTGAGCAATTACAGAAAGCATTCAATAATATTGAGCAGAGCGGAGAGTTGTTTGTGGATTTGTTTTCCGACATTGATTTGTATTCAAGCAGGCTTGGAGCGGGAGACCAGAAACAAAGTGATACAATTGCAGAACTGATAAAAGTAATAGACCAGGCGGATTTGCTCAATTCCGATGGTGAAATACTTGGAGATGCATATGAATATCTGATAGGACAGTTTGCGTCAGAGACCGGTAAGAAGGCGGGAGAATTCTATACACCACAGGCAGTATCAAAAATTCTTACTAGAATAGCAATAACAGGACAGGAGAATGTGAAAGGTTTGTCAATCTATGATCCATGTATGGGCTCAGGTTCGCTGCTTCTTAACGCAAAGAGATATTATAAAGGTGATACAAACTATATAAAGTATTATGGACAGGAACTGAACATGTCTACATATAATCTGGCGAGGATGAATATGTTCCTGCATAATGTAGCTGCGGAGAATCAGAATCTGCATCATGGAGATACTCTTGATGCAGACTGGCCAACTGGTGAGGAAACTGACTTTCACATGGTACTTATGAATCCGCCGTATTCTGCAAAATGGAGCGCTGCATCAGGATTTTTACAGGACGAAAGATTTTCAGAATATGGTGTTTTGGCGCCAAAATCAAAGGCTGATTATGCATTTTTACTTCATGGACTTTATCATCTGAAAAGCAATGGAACAATGGCCATCGTTTTGCCACATGGAGTGCTTTTCAGAGGTGCAGCAGAGGGAAAAATAAGAGAAAAGCTCCTTCGTTCAGGAAACATATATGCGGTTATAGGATTGCCGGCTAATTTATTTTATAATACGTCTATTCCTACATGTATTGTTGTACTTAAAAAGCATAGAGATGGCAGAGATGTACTGTTTATTGATGCGTCAAAGAAGTTCATTAAGGGTAAAAAACAAAACGAAATGTCAGACGAGCATATTGATGAAGTTATGGATTTGTATAACAGAAGGGAAACTGTAGACAAAGAATCCTATCTGGCAAGCTTTGATGATATTGAAAAGAATGATTTCAACCTAAACATACCGCGATATGTAGACAATTTTGAAAAGGAAGAGGAAGTCGATATAAATGGTCTGCTCGAGGATATGAAAAAAACTGATGACGAGATAGGAAAGGTCGAAGGTGAGTTTGTGAATTTGTTAAAAGACCTGTCATCGTCCGATGAAAATATAATGGCATCGTTAAATCGTTATATTGATATGATTGAGGGGTGATTTGTATGGAAAATCCAAAGATTAGATTTAAAGGGTATACTAAGGATTGGGAACAGCGTAAGCTGGGGGAACTTGGGACAGTCCAGACATGCAAACGAATTTTTAAAGATCAAACATCGGAAAAGGGGGACATTCCTTTTTTTAAGAATGGAACTATTGGATTAGAACCTGATTCATATATCTCGAGAGAAATGTATGAAGAATTTCGTAGATTATATCCTTATCCAGAAGTAGGAGATACACTGATTTCAGTAGTTGGAAGCATTGGAAGAACTGCTGAATATACAGGGAAAGATGAGTATTTTCAGGATTCAAATGTTGTATGGCTTAAGACAGATGGAAGCATTAATAAAAAGTTTCTCAAGATATCTTATCAAGTAATAAAGTGGTTGATAGAAGGGTCTACAGTCAAGCATTTATATAATGATAATATATTGCGAAGTGAGATTGTTATGCCGGTTTCGCAGATTGAACAAGCAAAAATAGCAGAGTTTTTTGAAGAACTTGACCATCTCATCACTCTTCACCAGCGAAAGTGTGAACAGACAAAAAAATTGAAAAAATATATGCTTCAAAAAATGTTTCCTCAAAATGGAGCAAAAGTTCCAGAAATTAGATTTGATGGGTTTACTTACGATTGGGAACAGCGTAAGCTTAGTGAACTTTTAGAAAAATATGAAGATCCTGTAGAAACACCACATGATGGATATGAAAGGGTCGGTATTCGAAGTCATGCTAAGGGAACGTTCCATAGTTTTGTGGAACCAGGTAAAGAATTGGATACTGCAAAAATGTATAGAGTAGCTGCAGATAAATTTATTCTTAACATCACATTTGCCTGGGAACATGCAGTTGCTATAACAGATAATAATGACGCTGGAAAGCTTGTATCTCACAGGTTTCCGCAGTTTTCATTTAATCCTAAATTAAAACCACATTTTTTTAAATATTTAATGCTTGATAAAAAATTTCGAGAACATCTTGAATTGTCATCTCCTGGCGGAGCTGGAAGAAATAGAGTTTTAAAAATATCTGATATGCTGAAATATGAAATAAAACTTCCAAGCATTGAAGAGCAAATTAAAATTGGAGAATATTTTGATAGCCTCGACCACCTCATCACTCTTCACCAGCGCCAGCACAAATTACATCTGAACATGCTTTTATAAACTGTTTTTTATCGTAAGTAACATCATATCTATACAATGGTTACCATAAATTTGACAACGAATCAAACATAAACCAACCTCAAACAAAACAAGCCTAATTATGGTTACATCAGCGTAAGCAGTACTAATAAAGGAGGTAGCGTATGCTAGAGGATATGAGCAAGGATGCATTATTTTACAACTATTACACACAGTGGATAGAAGTGTATAAGAAAGATGCAATTCGTGAAGCCACTATGGCAAAGTACAGGATGACTCAAAAGTGGGTGGAGAAGCTGGCTCCGGAGCTTAAGGTTTGTGAGCTGACAAGGACCGCGTATCAGAAGATACTAAATGATTACGCAAAGGAGCATGAGAGACAGACAACACTTGACTTCCATCATCAGCTAAAGGGTGCGGTAATGGACGCGGTGGATGAGGGGCTGATAGAGCGTGATCCGACCAGAAAGGCTATCATCAAGGGTAAGACACCACGTGAGAAAAAGATTAAATATCTCAATCAGTTTGAGTTGCATACTTTGATAGCTGATCTGGATATAAAGGAAGAGCCGAACTGGGACTGGTTTATTTTGCTTGTGGCAAAGACAGGGATGCGTTTCTCAGAGGCGCTTGCCATCACACCGAAGGATTTTGATTTTGGAAGGCAAACTCTTTCTATAAGTAAGACGTGGGATTATAAGGGTAAAGGCGGTTTTCTACCGACGAAGAATAAGTCATCTGTGAGAAAGATTCAGATTGACTGGCAGATAGTAGTAAAGTTTTCTGAGCTGGTAAAAGGGTTGCCGGAGGACGAGCCTATATTTGTAGGAGAGGAAAAGATTTATAATTCAACCGTTAATGATGCTCTCACCAGACACTGTAAGGCCTGTGGGATATCGGAGATTTCCATTCACGGACTTAGACATACGCATGCGTCGTTGCTTTTGTTTGCCGGTGTTTCTATAGCCAGTGTGGCGCGCAGATTGGGGCATGCGAGTATGACAACAACGCAGAAAACATATCTGCATATCATTCAGGAACTGGAAAATAAGGATGTGGATCTGGTGATGAGGACTTTGTCAGGACTGTAATGTAGCTTTTTAAACAATATGCTTGCGCTGATTTTGATATAAGTAATTTTGTGGTATTTTATGCCTATATTTGCTATAATAAATATAGTTAGTGTTTTGATTTTGAAGAAGGAGAAATTATCATGCCGGAGTTGGAATCGTTAATAGAGCAGAAATTGATTGAGCAGTTGATATATGGGGATTCGCAGTGGACGTACAGACCAGATTTAAAGACAGAAGCGGATTTATGGAACAATTTTAAATATATTTTAGAGCAGAACAATAAGGACAGGCTGGATGGTGAGCCACTTTCTGATTCAGAGTTTGAGCAGGTAAAGAATCAGTTGCAGTTTTCAACATTTTATAAGGCTGGAGAGTGGCTGGTAGGCGAAAACGGCAAGGTCATGGTGCATGTACAGCGTGATACTAAGAAGCTTCATCTGGTTGTGATGAATCATGAGCATATTGCAGGTGGCAGCAGTGTGTATGAGGTTATAAATCAGTACAGTGCATTGAAGGATGATGATGATGCCGCATCAAGAGACCGTAGATTTGATGTGACCTTGATGATAAACGGTCTTCCAATGATACATATTGAGCTGAAAAACAGACAGCATTCATATATGGAAGCATTCAATCAGATAAAGAAATACATTGGTGAAGGGCAGTTCAGGGGGATTTTTTCGGCTGTTCAGATGTTTGTTATAAGCAACGGTGTTGACACGAAGTATTTTTCTGCAGCAAGTGATACGGAGCTAAAGAAAGAATTTATCAGCGGATGGGTTGACAGGAACAATCAGCCGGTTTCTGATTATATTGATTTTGCAAAAAATGTCCTTAAGATTCCACAGGCACATGAGATGATTGCAAGATATACGGTTTTAGATAATGAAGCTAAGCGGCTTATTCTGCTTAGGCCATATCAGATACATGCTATTGAGGCAATTCGTGAAGCATCACGAACAGGAAAGTCGGGATTTGTATGGCATACTACAGGCTCGGGAAAGACGCTTACATCATATAAGGCAACAAGAAATCTCCTTATGGATATTCCGGCGTTGGATAAGGCTATTTTCCTTATAGATAGGAAAGATCTTGATGAGCAGACAAATACGTCATTTAGTTCATATTCTCAGAATGATTCAATTGATGTGGATAATACTGATAATGTGACTGATTTGAAAAATAAACTTAAATCGTCTGACAGACAGATGATTGTTACTACAATTCAAAAGATGCAGATTCTCATTTCAAAGCGTCTGAAGGAGGGCACACCTGAGTATAACAGGTTAAGAGGATTAAAAATAGCTTTTGTGGTGGATGAGTGTCACAGAGCTGTATCTCCGGCTACCAAGAGAATAATCGAACGCTTTTTTGGAAAGTCACTCTGGTTTGGCTTTACAGGAACACCACGTTTTCCGGAGAATCCTTATCCGTTGATGGGGGATTTGCCACGTACAACAGAGGAATTATACGGAGCATGTCTGCACAAATATACTATCCAGAATGCTATTCATGATAATGCTGTTTTGGGATTTCAAGTGGAGCACGATGGTCCAAAGGATGTGACGGATGAGACTGACAGCAGCCGATATGAAAATGAGACGCATATGCTCAAGGTGCTTGAGGTTATTTTAAATAAGTCATATCATAAGCTGGGCTTCCAAAATGGAAAAGGCAAGACCTTTGAAGGGCTTTTGACCACAAGTTCTATTTCGCTTGCACAAAAATATTATGAGCTGCTCACAAGGGTGAAAAACGGAGAAACACCATTAAAGATAGATGAACGCATAAAGCAGGTTTTACCGGACTTCCCTAAGTTTGCCATCACATACTCTGTGACTGAAAATGAGGACGGCTCGCAGGTCAATCAGGAGAAGATGAAGCAGTCTCTTGATGACTACAACGCTATGTTTGATACAAAGTTTGATATTTCACAGATTACTTCATACAATAGTAATCTAAATAAACGACTTTCTAGAAAAGATCCTAAGTATAAGAGCAGAAACGAACAGCTTGATCTGGTTATTGTTGTGGATCGTCTGCTCACAGGCTTTGATGCGCCATGCATGTCGACAATTTTTATTGACAGGCAGCCGATGGGACCTCACGATTTAATACAGGCCTTTTCCAGAACTAATCGTATTTTTGACAAAAAATCAAAGCCGTATGGACAGATTGTGACTTTTCAGGCACCGGTACTTTTCAAGAAATGTGTGGATGATGCTGTCAAGCTTTACTCTGCAGGAAGTACAGAGGATACACCGCTTATTGCAGAGTGGGATGATGTGGAGCCTGCTTTTAAAAAGGCGCTTGCGGCACTTAGAATTGCAGCTCAGACACCGGACGACATTCCGTCAATGTCAGATGAGGAGAAGCTTCATTTCATGAAGATGTTTCAGAGCTTTGACAGACTTTTTGCGCAGCTTAAATCCTTCAGCAGATATGATGAAGGTATGCTTGATGATTATGGAATTACTGAACAGGAATATATAGACTATGCAGGCCATTACCTGAACATAAAAAGTGAGATTGGGCCAGACCCGGGACCGGACCCGGTTAATCCGCCAGTAGAACCGGAAATAGACTCAGATTATGAGCTTATGGCATACAGTAATACGAGGATTGATTATGAATATATCATCAATCTCATTCAGAATATCGTCAATCCTGAGGAGGATGGTGATATCACTCCTGAGGAAAAGCAAAAGAAGATAGATGAGGCAAAGCAGTATGTAGAGGATCTGCGTAAGGATAATCCGAAGGTTGCAGATATCATGTCACATCTGATTAATGAGATAGAGCTTGATGAGAGCAGGTTCAAGGGCAAATCAATTCTAAACATTGTTGAAAATATGAAACATGAATGTATAGAACAGGTTGTGAGTAATTTCTGCCTGTTATGGCATGCAGACAAGGATGATGTAATGTATGCGGCAACACATTACCGCAATGGGGTTATCCCTAATGAGAGCGCCATAAAGGCATCTATTGATTATCCTGAGTACAAAAATACAGTGGAACGTGCTTTACCTAAATTCAAGTATTATGCTAAGTTTTTCGCAGAGCTTAGGAGTACGCTGGATGACGAGATTAAGCCTTTAGTGTAAAGAAATGTATTTTACAACACTTATAATACATATACAATTAAATACCGGATTGTGTTATAATATGTCTGTCGGCGGATTCGTCGGCAGACTTTTTTAAGGAGAGTAAAAATGAGAGTATTAACAGATTTAGAGCCAAAGAACGTTTTTTCGTTTTTCGAGGATATATGCAGTATTCCTCATCCATCATACAAGGAAGAGAAAATCAGTAATTATCTGGTGGAGTTTGCAAAGGCAAGAGGCCTTGAGCATTACCAGGATGAGCTTCACAATGTGATAATCATAAAGGAAGCATCAGAAGGATATGAGGATGTGGAGCCAATCATACTGCAGGGTCACATGGATATGGTTTGCGAGAAGACACCTGACTGTGATAAGGATATGGACGAGGAAGGCCTAGACCTTTTGATAGATGGTGATTTTATCTCGGCAAAGGGCACTACACTCGGTGGAGATGACGGTATTGCGGTGGCATATGCGCTTGCTATTTTGGACGATGACAGCCTGTCACATCCACGCCTTGAGTTTGTATGCACTGTATGCGAGGAGGTCGGCATGGAGGGTGCTACAGGCATCGATGTGTCTATGCTTAAGGGAAAGAAGCTTCTTAATATGGACAGCGAGGAGGAGGGCGTGATGCTCGCAAGCTGCGCCGGTGGATGCAGAGCCGATGTGAAGCTGCCTGTAGAGAGAGAGACTGTGAGCGGAACAAAGCTTACTGTGAGCTTATCAGGTCTCACCGGCGGACACTCAGGCTCAGAGATTGATAAGGGAAGGGGCAATGCCAATACTCTTATGTCCAGACTGCTTCGCGACGCATCGGCACCTGTAGCTATAGCTTCTATAGATGGAGGCAGAAAGGATAATGCCATTCCAAGAGAGTGTACTGCACAGATTATTGTAGCACCTGATGAGGCTACGGCAGTGAAGGCTTCGATAGAACAGGCAGCAGCTGAGATTGCGGAGGAGTTTAAGGCATCTGATCCTGACCTTAAGCTTGCTGTGTCGGAGGAGACTGACTGCAGTGAGTCAGCTATAAGTGCAAAGGACAGCGCAAGGGTTATCGCACTTATCGAGGCACTGCCAAACGGCATCATCAGAATGAGCCGGGAAATCGATAAGCTTGTTGAGACCTCGCTTAATCTGGGAGTTTTAAAATCAGACGATGCTGCTGTCACTTTAAGATACGCAGTCAGAAGCTCTGTCGGTGTGGCTAAAAAAAGCCTTAAGAACCAGCTTGTCTGCATAGCAGGCGCTTTTGCGGCAGAGGTTACATTTGAGGGCGATTATCCTGCATGGGAGTACAAGAAGGATTCAAAGCTCCGCGAGGATATGGTACGGATTTTTGAGGAGATGTATGGCAAAAAGCCTACAATTGAGGCTATTCATGCCGGTGTCGAGTGCGGACTTTTAAGCGGCAAGATTGAAGGACTCGACTGCATATCAATGGGACCGGACATGTATGATATCCATACGACAGAGGAGAGGCTTTCCATATCCTCTGCAAAGAGGTCATATGAGTATATACTCAGAGTGATTGCGTGCAAATAAATAGTTATTCAAGGCTTTTGATAAAGGAAAGAGGTGTCATATGATACCTCTTTTTAAATGCCCTGTGAAAATAGCTCAGATTGTGAAATCCGACAGACAGTGAGACATCTAAAATTGAGGTGTTGCCGCGCTCGAACTGTTCCACGGATTTTTCAAGACGCACATTGTTGATATACTGCACGCAGGTCATGTTCATGTGTTTTTTGAAGAAACGCATGAAGTGGTATTCACTGAAATAGCAAAGCCCGGCAAGCTCTGCAACCTGGATGCTTTCGGCATAGTGCACCTCGATGTAATCGAGCACATTTTTGAGCTTATCGGAGGATGTGTTGACACCGAAATCAGCATTTTTTTCACTGTATTGCAGCAATAGAAATATTGCCTGAAGCAGAAATGCCTTTAGAGCCAGCTCATAGCCGAATTCCTGACCGGAGTATAGCTTTGTTATGCGCATGAAGCATTTGCAAAGGGATGAATATGCCGGATGCTTCGGTGCAATCAGGTAAGGCATGGTAAACTCATGGTTGATTAGCGGAGTCAGATATCTTGAAGAGCATATATCGGTATTGTTTCCACCTAAAAAATTGATATGGAATACATACGTTTCCGAGTAAAATTCGTCGCAGTCCCTTATTGAAATGGAATGCAGCAGCAGTGGCGGGATAAAGATGATATCGCCTTCCTTTGCTTCATATTCGAGTAAATCAATCTGATAGGTGCATGAGCCCTTTGTAATCAGTGTGAGCTCTGCCTCATCGTGCCAGTGTGTAGTGATGACAGGGTAATCTGCTGCAAGTCTTGTTATATATTTTTGAACGGGGAAAAATACTTCTCCGTGCTTTGCGTTTTCTTTCTGCCCGAGGGCAGGCGGATTATTGTTTTTCATATTGTTGTTTCTCCATAGCTTTTAAAACTATACCCTTTAAAATTATAAGAGCAGTATTGTGTTATAAAATGAAAAAATATTGCAAGAATTTATACTAACCACTTTCTATAATAGCAGTATAATACATCAAGGCGAAGTGCTCAAGCTGTAAATGAGAGCAAAATTTATGATTAGATAAGAGGTACACATTATGGAGAGAAAATGGTGGCATGACAAGGTGGCATATCAGATTTATCCAAAGAGCTTTCTGGATACAAACGGTGACGGAATAGGAGATTTAAGAGGTATCATTTCAAAGCTGGATTATTTAAAATCGCTTGGAATTGACATCATATGGCTGTCTCCGATATATAAATCGCCATTTGTGGATCAGGGCTATGACATATCTGATTACTATGCGATAGCTGAAGAGTTCGGTACTATGGAGGAGTTTGATGAGCTCCTTGCCGAGGCAAAGAAGCGTGATATGCACATCATCATGGATCTGGTAATAAATCACTGCTCGGATAAGCACGAATGGTTTCAAAAGGCACTTAAGGATCCGGATGGAGAGTATGCTGATTACTTTTATTTCAGAAAAGGTAAAAACGGCAATCCGCCGAGCAATTACCGCTCTTATTTTGGCGGAAGCTGCTGGGAGAAGGTGCCGGGCACGGACAAGTATTATCTGCACATGTTTGCGAAGGAGCAGCCGGATTTAAACTGGGAGAATGAAAAGCTAAGACAAAAGCTTTATGAGATGATTAACTGGTGGCTTGATAAGGGCTTGTCAGGATTTAGAATAGATGCGATAATCAATATAAAGAAAAATCTCGATTTCCCTGATTTTGAGCCGGATGCAGAGGACGGACTGGCTGCCTGCTACAAGATGGTTGAAAGTGCAGAAGGTGTCGGAGAGCTCTTAGAGGAATTAAAGAACAATACATTTAAGAAGTATGATGCATTTACGGTTGGCGAGGTATTCAATATGAAGCCTGAGGAGCTGCCGGAGTTTATCGGTGAGAATGGGCATTTTTCAACGATATTTGATTTTTGTGCACAGTGCTTAAGTGATGGAGAGCATGGCTGGTATGATGCACCGAAAATAGATTTTGACAAATGGAGAAAGACCATTCTTGGTTCACAGCTTGAGACAGAAAAGTACGGCTTTAAGGCCAATATCATAGAAAATCATGATGAGCCGAGAGGTGCCTCAAGATTTTTACCAAAGCATGCTCAAAATCCTGCCGGAATAAAGATGTTAGGAACTGTCAGCGTACTGCTTCGAGGCATTCCGTTTATATACCAGGGACAGGAAATCGGTATGCAAAATGCAAAATGGAACAGTATAGATGAGTATGACGATATCAGCACAAAGGATCAGTACAAGGCAGCACTTGCAGCAGGGTTATCAAAGGAGCAGGCACTTGCAGCCTGTGGAAGGATGAGCAGGGATAATGCAAGGACACCTATGCAGTGGAGTGATGAGGCAAATGCCGGTTTTACCACAGCAAAGCCATGGCTTAAGGTCAATGAAAACTATAAGGCTATCAATGTTGCGGCGCAGGAAAAGGATCCTTCATCTGTTTTGAACTATTACAGAAGGCTTGTGGCACTGCGAAAGTCAGATGAATTTAAGGAGCTGTTCACCTACGGCAGATGTGTTCCGGCATATGAGGATACAGATGGCATCATGGCTTATTACAGAGAGGATGAAAATAAGCGCGTGCTGGTTGTGGCAAATTTTGGCAGTAAAGAGGCACAAATCAGGCTGGATGGCAGTGTGAAAAAGGTGCTTTTGTCCAACACAAATGATGCTGAAAAGAGCACTGTTTCAGTGGGAGCATCCGAGCTTAAGCTTGAAAGCTGTGAGGTTTTGGTGGTGCTTGTAAAATAGCATAATTTAATACAGCATTAAAGAAATAAGGCTGAATTTTTATAAAAAGAGGCAGCTAAAAGAGATAATGAAGAGACAAGGAGGGCATAATGAGCAAAAACAATAATGAAAAATGGTGGAAAAAGGCGGTAGTTTACCAGATTTATCCAAAGAGCTTTCAGGATTCCAACGGAGACGGCTTTGGAGATTTGCAGGGTATCATCAAAAGACTTGATTATCTTGAGACGCTTGGAATCAATGCAATATGGCTTTCGCCGGTATTCAAATCACCGCAGGCGGACAACGGTTATGACATTTCGGATTACAGGGATATTGATCCGACGTTTGGCAGTCTCGATGATATGGAGGAGCTCATAAACGAGGCAAAGAAGCACAATATAAGGATTATGATGGATCTTGTCTTAAATCATTCTTCAAACGAGCACAGGTGGTTCAAGGAGGCTAAAAAGAGCAAGGACAATCCATACCATGACTACTATATTTGGAGAGACGGAGATGAAGGCGTGCCGCCAAGTGATATGAAGGCTTGTTTCGGTGGAAGCGCATGGGAATATGTGCCGGAAATCGGACAGTATTATTTCCATCAGTTTTTACCGGAGCAGCCGGATTTAAACTGGGAGAATCCAAAGGTCAGAAGAGCAATCTACGATATGATTCTCTGGTGGATGGACAAGGGAGTCGGCGGCTTCAGACTTGATGTAATCGACCAGATAGCAAAAGAGCCGGACAAGAGAATCACCATAAACGGACCAAGGCTTCAGGAATATTTTAAGGAACTGAGCAGGGAGACCTTCCAGAAGGGCGACCTGATTACCGTGGGTGAGGCATGGGGCGCAGACACAGAGCGCGCAAAGCTTTACAGCAATCCGGATGGCAGCGAGTTTTCTATGGTGTTCCAGTTTGAGCACATAGGGCTTGATCAGAAGGAGGGCGGCGAGAAATGGGACCTTGCACCGCTTCCGTTTAAAAAGCTCAAAAAGATAATGGCTCACTGGCAGAATGAACTCTACAACTGTGGCTGGAACAGTCTGTTCTGGGACAATCATGACCTGCCGCGTATCGTGTCAAGATGGGGCAATGACAGGGAGTACAGAGTGGAATCTGCAAAGATGCTTGCTATATTGCTGCACGGCATGCAGGGTACACCATACATCTATCAGGGCGAGGAGCTGGGCATGACAAATGTACAGTATGATATCGAGGATTATAAGGACTGTGAAATCATAAACATGTACCATGAGCGCCTTGAAAAAGGATACTCAAAGGATGAAATCATGAAGTCCATTTACGCAAAGGGCCGTGACAATGCAAGGACACCTATGCAGTGGGATGACTCGGCAAATGCCGGCTTCACCACAGGAACACCTTGGATAAAGGTAAATGACAATTACGACAAAATAAATGCCAAATCACAGGTGGATGACCCTGATTCAATCTTTAGCTGCTACAAGAAGCTTGTTCAGCTGAGAAAGGATTATCCGGTATTTGTTGATGGTAAATTCACACTTTTACTTGAGGATGATGAGAATATTTTTGCATACAGCAGAAAAAATGAAGAAAAAACCATGATTGTTGTGTGCAATTTCTTTGACAAGGAGATACCAATGCCGCTTGCAAAGGAGTGTGAGGGCATGGAGGTGCTGATTTCAAATTATAAGGATACCTCTGATATGTCAGTGCTCAGACCTTATGAGGCCAGGATGTATATACGATAGATAAAATTGATACCGCTTGTTTTTATAAAGGTGTTTTATAAAAGCAGGCGGTATTATTGTATTTTTTAAGGATAATGTATATAATGACATGAGGGTCAAAAGGTATTTTGCCCCTCATTTATGATTAATCAGATTACTACATG
>OLXI01000898.1_pt1 | contig 15796 bp, 9 predicted proteins | sample 1674181 | NCBI WGS metagenome assembly OLXI01 (sample SAMEA103958148, study PRJEB25191) | human gut metagenome | reverse complement strand
TCACACTTCTCCGTGATTCTCCAAACTGCTCGGCAAAATCATTGTAGGTTTTCTGTAGCAAATCCTCTCGAAACTTTTTTCTGTAATCAATTGTCATGCCGCTATGCTCGTCCCGTACTTCCACAGGACGATACCAATACACGATTTCCAACAACACACAGATAGCGAGGAGGTATGGCTTGCCATTTTCACGCAAAATTGTTTTATACCAATTTACCGGTGTAACATTGCCACTGATGTTCATCTCTGCCAGCGCATCCACCGACGCATTACCGGTATTTACAATATTAGTCATGCCCTCTCACCTCTTTTCATCCATTCATCCAAAAGGCTTATTATAACCTCTGTAATCTCCTCTTCTGTGTATTCATCATCAAAGTAGTCATCCAATCTGTCCGCCTTGAATGTTACTTTTCTCGGCTTCGCTGACACCTGTTCCGGAAGCATGATGTTCCTCACTTCTTCCTGTGTAAGCATATTTTCCCGGCAAAATGCCTTTAGTCTTGCTGACTGTTCTATATTGGGGAATACATTCCTGTCGAGTATTATATCGAGTACCCACTGCTGCTGCTCCTCGTTCAGATACGAAAGATCAACACCCTGAATAAAACCAATCTTTTTCCTGTCAACAAAGTCAAGCAGTTCATCCCTGACTATCCGCATCTATAAGTAGTACCTTCTTGCCTTCTCTTACCAAACCTATACCTAAGTTCACTGTTGTCGTAGTCTTTGCTACGCCACCTTTTTGATTCACGATTGCTATTACTTTACACATACCGTTGTACCTCCATTCCCTATCGAATCACCATGCCACTTCCTACATAGTGACATTTTTCTTCTACCTGCATAACGTTACTTGGTTTCTTACCAGAATCCTTTTTCTTTCTTGATACTTCTGCATACACACGTTTATATTTATCTGTTCCAACATTATCGAAAAAAGTCGAAACATTATTCACTTCAAATCGTTTATCTCTCTGAAGTAAACGTACAAACCAACGTATGTCATTTTTTGTCCCTTGAAGCCTTATCTTTAACATATTGACACCTCCTTGAATAGAAAATAAAAGGCAGGGATATTCAATATTTTGTAATTAAATATCCCTGCCAAATTGGCTATTTTATTCACTTTTATTCATCAAAGAATATTGTGTCCCTCGTGTCGACTCTATAGCCGACAACGACATGAATTCTGTCCACTATCTGCTTTTTATGCCTTTTCACATCGGTTCTGCCGAAATTGAAAAAGCTGCAAAAGTGCGTAAATTCAAGGATTTTCACGAATCTGTACGACGTAGCCCTATTATAGTCTCCACATGCACCGTCCCCGGAAACTGATCGACGGCACAAGCCTTGGTCACAAAATATCCATGCTCCTGCAAAGTCACCAGATCCCTTGCAAGCGATGTTGGCTTGCAGCTTATATACACAAGCTCCTTCACACCATAGTTGATGATCTTCAACAGAGCCTTCGGATTGATTCCGTCACGAGGTGGATCAAGTACTATGAAATCCGGCTTGTCCTCTATGTCGTCTATGACCCTGAGCACATCACCGGCAATGAATTCGCAGTTGTCAAGACCATTGAGCTCCGCATTCACACGGGCGGCATCCACGGCTTCCTCAACTATCTCCACGCCGATGACCTTCTTTGCAACAGGCGCAAGAAGCTGGGCTATCGTTCCGGTTCCGCTGTAGAGATCGAATATGACTGCATCCTTTGTGTCACCCACATATGAACGCGCCCTGTCATAGAGTCTCTCCGCACTCTTTGTATTTGTCTGGAAGAACGAGAACGGCGATATCTTGAACTGAAGTCCGAGGACCGTCTCATATATATACTCTGTTCCGTATAGCAGATTTGTCCTGTCACTGATGACCGCATCCGCCATGGAGTCATTCTCCGTGTGGAGGATTCCCGCGATCTTTCCCTCAAGCGGCAGCTCCAGCAGCCCCTTCACGTATGCATCAAGGTCGAGAGCCGCCAGATTCTGGGTGGTTGTCACCAGATTCACCAGCAGATCGCCATTTGTCGCCGAACGTCTGATAACCAAATGGCGCAGAAGCCCCTCGTGCTGCATCTTTTTGTAATATGGGAGTCCCGCCTCCTTGCAGAACTGGACAGTATATTTCACTATCTTGTTCAGATCATCATTCACTATATAACAGTCATCCATCTGAACGATGTCGTATGTGCTGTTCTTCTTGTGAAGTCCAAGCGCCAGCGGGCCGTCCTTGTACTCATCGCCAAATGAGAACTCCATCTTGTTCCTGTATCCCTTTGTCACAGGAGATGCAAGTATCCCCTGCCACTCATAAGGGTGAGCCTCGCTGTCTATCACACCGTCAAGCAGACCTTTGACAAGCTCCTCCTTCACCTTGAGCTGGTTCTCGTAGCTGAGCGTCTGGTAACTGCAGCCACCACACATTCCAAAATGCGAACAAACTGGCGAAGCATCCTCAAGCTCAGATTTCTCAAGAACCTCAAGGAGCCTTCCGTCCGCCTTGCCCTTCTTCAGCTTGGTTATACGGCAGCTCACCTTCTGTCCTTTTATTGCGCCCTTAACTGTAACTTTTCTGTCATCCATATGAAAGCTTCCCTTGTTCGGGAACTCATATGTATCTATCACACCTTCAACTATATCGTGTTTCTTCATTCTATTTCCAATCCTTATTTATTTTTCTGGAACGGTCTGCCCTATCCCCACAGATCCTCAAAAAACTTCTTCCTCTTCTTCTCCTCAGGTATGGAACATCAGCCATTTAAAGCTGCCTTCGGCAGGGCTGATGCTACATGTCAAATTTTCTTCGAAAACTTGACACATTCGACTCTACCCTCGGCAGCTCATTCTGCGCAAAAAACGGCGTTCCGTGCTGGTCAAAATCAAGCAGCATATACGTTCCAATCCGGTTGTCTCTCGGCAGAGCCAGACTTCCCGGATTGACAATGTATGAATCCTTGTAGCACGTCAGGTCACGGCGGTGTGTATGTCCATACATCACGAAGTCATATCCCTCCAGATCTATGAGTTCCTCCAGATAGGAGATTCCGCTGTTCACACTGTACCTGTGTCCATGGGTTATAAATGCCTTCTTGTCTCCGATGTTGAACTCATCATATATCGGGAGCTCCGGGTTGTAATCGCAGTTGCCCCTCACCATGTGAATCTCACAGTCAAACAGGTCATGTATCAGCTTTTCATCTCCCTCAACATCTCCGAGATGTATCAGCATGTCCACGTCGCCAACTATATCGTGTATCTGTTTTAAGCAGCTACTCTTGCCATGAGTGTCACTTATTATCAGTACTTTCATCTATTCCTCCTAACGAGAATCCATCGATCCCACTGATCATTAACTGATTTATTCCTGATTCTCACTTACTCTCCCTGTGCGCTCTGATGACGTTCTTCATCAGTCTCAGTGCATTTCCCCTGTGACTGATCTTGTTCTTCTCCTCAGGATCAAGCTCCGCAGTGGTCTTGCCCAGCTCTGGAAGGTAAAATATAGGGTCATACCCGAAACCGTTCTCGCCGCGCTCCTCGTAGCCTATGATTCCCTCTATGGTTCCCCGCTCTGTGTACTCGCTTCCATCCGGGAACACTGCTGCTATAGCGCACACGAATCTTGCTGTCCTCTCAGAATCTGGAACCCCGGCCAGCTTGTCTATTATGTACTGGTTCTTTATCCTGTACGATGTGTCCTCGCCTAGGAATCTCGCGCTGTATATGCCAGGCGCCTTGTCCATGTAATCGACCTCAAGTCCTGAGTCATCCGCAAGCACCAGGCATCCGCTCTCCTTGCTGATGGCTCTCGCCTTGATCAGAGCATTCTCCTCAAATGTCTGTCCGTCCTCCACTATGTCTATATCGATCCCAGCCTCCTTCATGGACTGTATCTCAAATCCGAGGTCAGCAAGTATCATTCGGACCTCCTTCATCTTTCCTTCATTTCCCGTTGCAAATATCAGCTTGTCCATAATAGTTCTCCTTTCCCACAGCTTACATACACTTCCTGTTTATTCTGTCTTATCCGTAAATGCCTTGAGGCAGACGTTACATTTTCTCTCTTTTTCCGCACTGTACCACTGATTTCCATACAGACTTATATAGCCTTCTCCATCGGAGATGTCAAAGCTGTCGGTCATGGAATCCGCATCATACTCTATGGCTATCGGGTATTTGCTGCCCGGCGTGGTTATATGTACTATGACCGCAAATTTCTTTTCATCCGGGAGCTTGACCACATCATCCAGGTTGACCGTGTAGTATCCTGCATACTCCATCTCGCCTGACGCGACAAGCTTCTTATTTGCCAGATCGTCAGTGTCCTCAAAATTTGTAGCCACATATACTTCATATGTCGTCTTTGCATCAGTAGCATAGAATGACACAGCCTTGAGCTCCTCGCTCTTACCAGCCGTGTAAACATTTGCAAAATAGGCATCCTCCTGGTCAAATCCAAGAACTCCTACCCAGCCCAGCTTGTCCGACTGGTATATCTTATCGTAGTTGTCTGCGCCCTCAAGTCTGGTGTACACAACGCTGGTCTCGCAAATATGTGCATCATAGTAGGATATATAGAAATATCCGTCCTCGCCAAATTCGGTTCCCCAACTGTTCTTACAGATAAAAGCACCATCTTTCTTCGGCGCCTTGTTAAAGTTGTTCTTGCTGTAATTGTCATCCCATCCGACTATTACCACATCGTGGTTGATTCCCTCTGAACCATCATAATAGTACGCATGAGTCTCCTCGTTGTAATACTCCGAGCTGCTGTCGGCATCTATCATATCGCTGTATATCGCAGTCTCCACACCGCCCTTGGTGTACACTGCCTCTTTCACAGCCTTCAGATTCTTGTCGTCAATTATCTCCGCCTCCTGCAAATGCTTCACGGCCTTAAGCTTAGAGTTCGTCTTGTCATCCCCGTACGGATCATCCTTCTCGAGAACCGGTCCCTTCCAGGATGCAAGATATGCAATACTCATCCTGTACTGGCCACCCTCAAACTGTTCAACGCCAAATCCGTTGTTCATGGTCATGTTATCCACAGAGAACTGCAGCTTTTCATCCGGCATAAGAGTTGTCTCAAGCGCAGCCAGCGACGCAAATGCCCAGCATGTTCCCGAGTCTCCCTGGTCTCTGACCTCTGTGACCCTGCCCTCTTTTCTCATGTCGTAGGCGGCCGGCAGCTTACTGTCCTCACCGACCTTCTGCAGGGATACACGGCCTGTGTCATAATTGTACTCACATGTATAGTCGAGCGTGTCCGCTATATACTCTATAGGGACAAATGTCTCGTCATCCTTCTTTATCGGCGCATCCGCGATCTTCACGTCCTTGCCGTCCAGCTCTGCATCCTGGGAATCAAGCACCAGTCTGGCGACTCCTTCATTCCTCTTGATCACGATACTGCCATTCACATACTCTATGTATGTACACTTCATCTTATCCTTGAGCATCTTCAGCGGCATCATAAGGTGAAGATTATTGCTTACATACGGCTTGTACTCGTCCTCTTCCACCTCACTGCCATTTACATACAGTGTGAGTCCCGCTTCATTGTAATCGCCCGCAAGCTTCTCAGACATGCCGGAAACTGCGTGTTGATCCTCCTCGTTCTTCTCCAGACGTCCCGACGGCTCCTTTGTTCCGTAATACGCCAGAGCACCTATGGCAAGGATCAGAATTATATATACAAATTTCTTCAAGCTTCTTCTCTCCTTCGTTTAGGCGGCTTCGGTCCCATAAACTGATAGAAATATGATTTTATCATTCCGTTGTATATCTTGCGGTTTCTGTCGGCCTTTCTGCCGATATACTTCTCCGCATCCGTATACGATGTGATGAGGAACATTGACCAGTCATCAAGATTCCTATAGCTCTCGCCGATGGTCCTGTACAGCTCAGGCAGAGCCTCCTTCTCCTCAAGTCTCTCTCCGTAAGGTGGATTTGTGATTATAAATCCATACTTCTTCGGATTCCTCAGATCCTTCACATCCCTCTGCTGAAAATGGATGTGCTGCTCCACTCCTGCTGCCCTGGCATTCTCCATGGCACACTTCACCATATCGCCATCCAGATCATATCCCTGTATGTTCATCTTCACATCGTGGTCTATGAGATCATGAGCCTCATCCACCGCATTGTACCATATCTTCTTGTCACAGATCTTGGACCACTCCTGGGCCGTGAACTCCCTGTCCATTCCCGGTGCGATGTGTGCGCCTATCATGGCAGCCTCTATCGGAAATGTTCCACTTCCGCAGAACGGATCTACAAGGACTCTGTCCCTGTGCCACGGCGTGAGCATGATCAGTGCGGACGCCAACGTCTCCGATATAGGAGCCTTTCCAACCAGCTTTCTGTATCCCCTCTTGTGAAGTGACACACCTGACGTGTCAAGTGCTATGGTCACTATATCCTTGAATATAAATACTCTCACCGGATAGCTTGCGCCATCCTCCGTGAACCATGACACTCTGTATGTCTGCTTCAATCTCTCAACCATAGCCTTCTTGACTATGGACTGTATATCCGATGGACTGAAGAGTGCACTCTTGTTTGATGTCGCCTTGGACACCCAGAATTTTGCATCCCTTGTCAGATACTTCTCCCAGGCGATGGCCTTTGTTCCCTCGAACAGCTCGTCAAATGTGGCGGCCTTGAAGCTGCCACATTTGAGCATGATACGCTCGGCTGTCCTTATAAAAATATTTGCCCTTGCAATCGCACCCTCGTCTCCGGCAAATGTGATCCTTCCGTCCTCCACCTGGACTATCTCGTATCCAAGATCAAGTATTTCTTTTTTCAGTACCGACTCCAGTCCAAAATGACATGGAGCTATAAGTTCTACTCTACTCATTTCCTGCCCTTTCTGTGGGTTGTATATTTGTTCTATCGCTGTCTTGTGAGCGGGCCTCTGTACTGCGCCAGGCCTCCCACCGTGTTGATAACTCTGTATCCATCCTCGCTCATGATGAGCGCAGCCTTCATGCTGCTCACCCCATGAGCACAGTATACCAGCAGATATTTGCTTTTGGGAAGAGTATACTCCCCCGCTTCTATCAACTCAAATGGAATATTTACCGCCATGGGGATGTGTCCCTCCAGAAATTCATCGCGATCCCTGACATCCACTATTATGCCGCCCCTTGCAACAGCTTCACGTATGATGTTGCGTATGGGAATACTTGTGAATCCCATTTCTCCACCTCCTTCATACCGACAGAAAAACCTCTTCTGTTATATGATATGAAGGAAATGTCTCATCGACACAATAAAAACGAAGATCCCGGCAGGCGAAAAGCCAATTCCGTCTGTCGGGACCTTATAATTACTTCTTAAGCTGTGCAAGACGCTCGGCAACCTGCTCAGACATCTCAGTGTACTTGGCAAGCTTTGCCTTCTCCTCCTCAACCTTTGCGGCTGGGGCCTTGTCAACGAACTTTGGATTTGCAAGCATTCCTGATGCACGCTTGATCTCTCCGGCAAGCTTAGCAGCCTCCTTCTCAAGTCGCTCGATCTCCTTGTCGATATCCACAAGCTCCTCAAGAGGAATGTATACAGCGGCATCGTGGATCAGTGTTGATACTGCATTCTCATCGATTCCTGTCTTGTCCTCCTGAACGTGTACCTCGCTGGCATAACCCAGTGTGGCAAAGAAGCTCTTTGATGACTCAAATATATGTCTCACGTCCTCCTTTGCAGATACGACATATACCTTTGCCTTTCTGCTAGGTGGTACGTTCATTCCTGTACGAAGGTTTCTGATGGCACGGACTGCTGCCTTGATAGTGTCAACAGCGGCCTCGTCAGCCTCAAAGTTCCACTCGTCTGTGTACTCAGGCCACTTGGAGATCATGATCGACTCCTCCTCGTCCTGAATGTTGCAGAAGATCTCCTCTGTGATGAATGGCATGTATGGATGAAGAAGCTTAAGTGCCTGGATCAGAACTGTCTTAAGTGTCCAGAGTGCTGCTGCCTTTGTCTCATCCTCATCGTTGTAGAGACGAGGCTTAACCATCTCGATATACCAGTCACAGAACTCCTCCCAGATGAAGTCGTATACCTTGGATACAGCGATACCAAGCTCGAACTTCTCCATGTTGTCTGTCATCTCTTTTGCAAGTGTGTTGACCTTGGACAGGATCCAGCGGTCAGCTATTGTCAGGTCTGACAGCTTCACATTTGTGAAATCTGCCTTCTCCATGTTCATCATGATGAAACGTGTTGCGTTCCAGATCTTATTTGCAAAGTTTCTGGAATTCTCAACTCTCTCCCAGTAGAAACGCATGTCGTTTCCAGGAGCATTTCCTGTTATAAGTGTCAGACGAAGGGCGTCTGCACCGTACTTATCTATAACCTCAAGCGGGTCAATACCATTTCCAAGTGACTTACTCATCTTACGTCCCTGGTCGTCTCTTACAAGTCCGTGGATCAGCACATGCTTGAACGGGCTCTTGCCTGTCTGCTCAAGTGCTGAGAATACCATACGGATTACCCAGAAGAATATGATGTCGTATCCGGTTACAAGCACGCTTGTAGGATAGAAGTATTCATACTCAGGTGTCTTATCCGGCCAGCCAAGTGTTGAAAATGGCCACAGTGCAGATGAGAACCATGTATCGAGCGTATCCTCATCCTGTGTGAGATGTGTGCATCCGCACTTTGGACATACTGTAGGTGTCTCACGGCTGACGATGGTCTCGCCGCACTCGTCACAGTACCATGCAGGGATTCTGTGTCCCCACCAAAGCTGTCTTGATATACACCAGTCACGGATATTCTCAAGCCAGTGGATGTATGTCTTGTCGAACTGCTCAGGCACAAATGAGAGCTCATCGGTCTTGATGATGTCAAGTGCTGCCTGTCCCATCTCCTTCATGCGGACGAACCACTGAGGCTTGATCATAGGCTCTACAGTTGTCTTACATCTGTCATGTGTTCCTACGTTGTGGCTGTGTGGAACTACCTTTACGAGAAGTCCCAGTGCGTCAAGGTCTGCCACCATCTGCTTTCTTGCCTCGTAGCGATCCATGCCTGCATACTTGCCTCCGAGCTCATTTATGGTTGCATCATCGTTCAGTATATTTATCTCCTCAAGATTGTGACGCTTTCCAACCTCGAAGTCGTTAGGGTCATGTGCAGGTGTGATCTTTACACATCCTGTTCCAAACTCCTTGTCAACATATGGATCTGCGATAACCGGGATCTGTCTGTCTGTAAGTGGCAGCTCCAGCATCTTTCCTACTATATCTGTGTATCTCTCATCGTCAGGATTTACTGCAACGGCTGTATCTCCGAGAAGTGTCTCCGGTCTTGTGGTTGCTATCTCCACAAATCTTCCAGGCTCTCCAACTACAGGATAGTTGATATGCCAGAAGAATCCGTCCTGCTCCTCATGTATAACCTCAGCATCTGATATGGAAGTCTTACATACAGGACACCAGTTGATGATCCTTGAGCCCTTGTAGATGTAGCCCTTCTCGTACAGTCTTACAAATACTTCCTTGACTGCCTTGGAACATCCCTCGTCCATGGTGAATCTCTCTCTGTCCCAGTCAGCGGATGAACCCATCTTCTTGAGCTGGCTCACGATACGGTTGCCGTACTCTTCCTTCCATGCCCATGCATGCTTTAAGAACTCCTCACGGCCGATCTCTTTCTTATCTATTCCCTGCTCCTTCAGCTTCTCTGTAACCTTAACCTCGGTTGCGATGGCTGCGTGGTCTGTACCAGGCTGCCACAGTGCTGAGTAGCCCTGCATTCTCTTGAATCTGATAAGTATATCCTGCATTGTATTGTCCAAGGCATGTCCCATGTGGAGCTGTCCTGTTACATTTGGAGGTGGCATTACGATCGTAAATGGCTTCTTGCTCCTGTCAACCTCTGCGTGGAAATACTTCTTCTCCTCCCACTTTCTGTAGAGTCTGTCCTCTATCTGGGAAGGATCATATGTCTTCTCTAACTCTTTCATCTCATTCTTCCTTTCTATTCTTCCTGATCTCTTACATGTTGATATATACTTTTACAAAATTTTTCACAAAAAAACCCGCTCTCCGGACATTCTGTCAGAAGGGCGAGTAAATATTCGCGTTACCACCTTGTTTTGTATCTCATCTTATCCTATAACGGGAACGCCCCGGCATGGCCTATCCTTATCATGATCTTTCAGCCATGCAGCTCAGAAGCTACCTTCACAAGTCTCTGTCAGGAACGGTCTCACAGCCCACGAACCATTCTCTCTGTCTGACTCCACATGCTACTCCTCTTCGTCACAGCATTTGCATATATCTTCTTTATTCATTGTGATAGTACAACATAGGCTGGCTGTACGTCAAGCACAAAGTCATCCTATCTGGTTTCTGAACTGATCCTTGAGTGCACTCAGGATGGAATTCATACGCCTGTCATAGTCCTCTATGTCGCCGTGCATTCTGTTGTACACAGCCTTCTGGACTTTGTTGTATATGGACATCTCATGTACATCCTCCTTTGAATCAGCGATCTCGTTCATCAGATCGTCCAGGAATCCGGCCGGCATACCGCGCTTTCTTATCTCCCTCTGGAGTGTCGCCGTGTCCACCGTCACCGCCATTACACAGAAGTATTCTATCAATGACTCATTGTTCTTATTCAGCGCAAATGCTCTGATGAAAGCATCCTTTGCCTCCTCAAGCTGAAGATTGCCCGCCAGCGCAACGCCTTTGTTGTGATATATATTTCCAAGGAACTCATCGTACTCACCATGTGACTCCTTGTACTCTATGATGTCATCGTATATGGCGTCAGCCTTGATGTAATGCTTGTACATCATGTAGCTGTCAGCTCTCTTCTTGTCCAGCTCATACGGCTTGAGAGTCCTGATTCTCTTGCACTCGTCCATGAATTCCTTCACTTCATCCTTGCTGTAGAACTCACCAAATGTAAGTATCTCCACCATGATATCCTGGATATACGCATTCTTGGCATTGAGCGCGTCTATCTTGTCTGCAAGATCCTCCATGTCTATGGCCGTTCTCAGCCAGGTGCTGAGTCTGTCCGCAAGGTCGTCTTTACCTATGAGCACCATATTGTTGAATATGTAGTAGCACAGCTCCTCATATGAATATATGGTTATCTTCGTATTGAGGAATGTGTACGGATTGTCCGCTGTCTTTGTCTTACAAATAATAATTCCACTCATATGTGTATCACTCTCCCGGATCAAAATGCTGTCCTCTGAGGTATGACGGGATGCTGAACGCACTCTGCTCATACTCATCGGAATCTTCGTCATCCAGATCCTCTTCATCTATGGTTTCTTCATCGTCCGGCTCTGACTCGTCGATCTCAATCTCGCTGTCATCTGCATCGTCTGTAATGTCATCTGATTCTGATTCGTCATCATCTACCTCATATGCAGCATCCACTGATTCCGTTTCGTCATCATCTACCTCATATGCAGCATCCACTGATTCCGTTTCGTCATCATCAATTTCATCTGAAATGTTCTCAGGATCAGAGACCGCATCATCTTCTAACTCTTCAGCCTCCGTCATATCCGCCGCATCGTCGTCAATCTCTTCCACAACATCCTCTGCTTCTGTTCCGAAATCATCCGGCTCTTCCACAGTCTCCGGCTCCACAGGTGACGCTGTTCCGTAATATACCACAGGCTCTTCATGTACCTCCGGCTCGGCTTCCACCGTCTTTGCATTACCATGCTCCACCGCCGGATCTTCGCCTCTCAGTTCCTCGGTGTCACCCATGCGTATCCTGAGCTCCTCTTCCCTTCGCGCCGCCTCAAGCTTCTCCGCATGCTTTCTCCTGATGGCTCCTATATCAAATTCTTTTCTGTATATCTTATTTGTGGTAGGATACAAACTTCCAAATCCAAGATCACGGATGACTATCGCGCCCTTATCCGCACCATAATACTCCACGGATATCGACAGCTTTGTCGTCTTCTTTGGTCTCGCCGGAAGTCCGTATATCTCCACAGTCTCCCGCCATTCTTCCTCAGTCAGTATATCCTGGTATACGATCTGTATCCTTCTTGTGTTGTCGAGGAATACCTCTATGCTTCCGCGGGTGTTGAACCACTCAAGCCCGCCGTATGCTATCGGCCAGAACGTCTTCTTCTCATCCATGAGATTTATTCCGATATTTGTCTTGACCGTCTGCTCCGTATCTATAAAATATCTGCTGAGCGCCTCCGTGTACACACCGCCAAGCGATCTGTAACATGCACCCTTTGTATATATATTCTGTCCAACAAATACCCTTCTGCCCTGACACAGGACCGCCGCCGACTGCTTCATCCAGTTGTCAGCAAATCCTATTCCCGTGAGGAATACAGAGGATATAAACACCTGTGACATACATTCCTTAACTATATCCGCAAATGCCTCATCCATATCCTCATGGTATTTTCCAAATCTTTTCATGTTCATCCTGTCATGGAAGTTCACATGCTCAACGGTCACTATCAAAGGATATTTCCTTGTCATATCTATCCTGTAAAAATCCAGCCCGCTCCTGCCGAAATCAAACAGTCCCACGCTGTTATTCCTGAGCGGCTCAGGCTGTGCAAATATATAGCACAGGCCACTGTCCAGATGGCTCACTATATTAAACTGGTCATGGGTCAGACGGAGTGCCGACTTAAGTCCTCTGACTGCAGCTATGATGCGCGGATCTGTGTCAGCCACTGTGACTGTCAGTTTCTTTATCACAAAACTCTCAAACTGCTCGGTAAACTGTCTTATATGCAGTATCATCATCTTCACAAGAAGATCTCCCGCCTTATAATTACGCCCCGCAACTTCTATATTCTCATTTCTCAGGGTACGCTCATACACCTGATCCACAACCGTTCCATTTTCCTCGAACCTGCAGGCTGAAGCCTTCGCCCCTGCACACCAGCCAGCCAGATCTATGAACCTGTAAGCTTCACTCTGTCCGTCATCCGACTTTTTGTTGTACGCGCTGTAGAACATGATGTTAGGGAGCATATATGTATCCCTCGCCTCCTTGTGGTACACCGATTCCGGCTCCCGCGTGTCAACATTATAATAACTAAGCTGTGTATATTCCGGGTCAAGATCCAGACCCAGATATAACTGTGTGTCAGACATAAATTATGCCCCTCCTTGTGAAAAATCAAAAAGTTAAAGCAACATCAAATTGGCGTCGAAGAAATGGCTGTTGTACAGATATGTGTCCATTGCCTGTATGAGCTCATGGTCATTTCTTGTCTCCTGGCTAACCAGCATGCTATTGATAAGTTCAAAGCTGCTGCTTCCATCCTTATGGAATGTCTCATTTTTGAGTATGTCGCTCTCAACCACGACTGAAGTTCCAACCACTCCATCGATGGAGTAGACAAGCGACTCTCCGTGGAATACGACAACTTCCTTAACGTACACTCCCGGAATTATCTCATTCATCCTCTCGGATTTGTAGTTTGCCATACTGCTGCTCTCCTGTCCAAAGCTGTAGCTGACCCATACCTGCTTTCCGCTTTCACCCTTGAATATGACATATGTCTTGAATCTCATATCCCCTGGCAGCTTTACGATCGACTCAAATTTTCTGAAGAACGGAAGTATCTTGCTGTATTCTATAAACTGTTTTACATTTGCCTTGATCCATTCCTGCTGCTCCTCAGTGTATCGTCCACTTCGGTTGCTAAAATAATACAGCAGGCTCATTCTGGATATCTCGTCCTTTATATTGCCCTTGGCGATCTCCTTGTACAGATCCTCCATTATATATGAAGGGATCTTCTGATCCTTTATAAAATACTGGTGCGCGCAATATCTGAGGAAAGCTTTCACCACCATGCCTCGGCTGCGGCCGCGATAGTACACCTCAAATATATCGTATATGGACTCTATATATCCGTCCGCGAACATCATCTGTGCGAGTATGTTCTCAGACAGCATATCAATATTTCTGTAATTTGAATTGACCGACTTGAAGAGATTTGCCATCTCCTCGAGTGATCCGTTGTAATTGTTGATGAGATATGACAGTATCTTCTGTCCGGCGTACCCTCTCCTGTATATATACACGCATATGGATATGAGCAGCCTGCTCTCATCGTATCTCTTGTCATCGATTCCAAACTCGGCTATCTTGATCAGTTCATCTATATCCACATCCACATAGCCAAATCTGTACATTCCCTCAAATGCATTCTCATACATATCCAGAGCTATATAATATGTATTTATCCTGGAAGCATATGAAGGATCCACGTAATCCAGATCTATCTTGGACAAATATTTTCCGAGAATGTCCGCATCGAAATTCTCATGATAATACTCAACCATATGGGTAAGCGCTTCCTGTCTCACCCTGTAGCTCACCTCAGGGCAGAGTGCGATATCTCTGGCAAGATTTATCTCCTTTGCATCCCTGTGTGTAAATATATCTATATCGTTGTAGAGGAACAACAGGTATCTGTAATCCCTTGGACTGTACTCGTGACAAATGTCCAGATAGCTCCTCTCGTCTACGATCCTCTCCATTCTGTACTGTACGGTGCTCACATATCTGCCGCCGTTGTCATCCAGAAGTGTGACTATGGCAGACGGCGATATTATCTCTACATATGCCTCACCATTAACCACCGGAACCTTGACCTCTCCGCCAAGCTCACTGTGGGATACCAGTATGTGTGTTATATTCTCATTATCACACACGAACTTTCTCTTGAATATTATGTTGATGAGCTTTGTGGCAAATTCCGGTTTCACCGTATCAGGATCAAGGAATTCATCGTATATGACTGTCAGGTCATCGCTCACATTTCCCTGAAGTATCATCTTCTCCATGAAACGCTCAATGGCAGGGACAAAATCCCTGTACACCGACTTCTGGTTCTCCTTGTTCATGATGACATTTGCATATATATATGCCAACTCCTCGTCCGTCAAAACGTTCTTGTAACTGAAATATCTGAGTATAGCCTCCGGTATCTCATCGTAGTGGTTTTTGTCCATGCTCCTGATAAAGCATTCATTCAGGCCAACATACTTGAGATCCTTGTCCGATGCGTCACTGTAATATCTGTGATAACACGGATCGTACATCTTATTCTTGATCAGTATTCCACAAATGGCATCCAGAGTCGTCCTGTCATGCCTCATATCGTATATCTGCTCAAGCATCTTAAATGCCTGCTCGTCAAAATCCTTCTGTCTCGAAGCAGTCTTGACAAACTCCACGATGACATCCTCTGAGACAAATTCATTTCTCATGCCCCATCTGAGGGCTGCGATCTCAAGCGGTGCGATCTTCTTCATCATGAGAGGCTGCTTGTTGAACATGTCGCATATCTCAAAGTATATTACCGGACTGTTTACACCTGAGTTAAACAGCTTCTGTATATCCTCGTAGAGAACCCATTTGTCCTCTGTATAATTCACATCCACAAATAACAGTATCCAGAAATAGAACAGCCTGTTCTTGTCATTTGCCTCAAATCTTTCTCTGACCATGGTAGCAGTTCTGTCTATGATGAACTTCTCCCTGCGCAGAAGCGACTTCAGGTAACTGAGATAACACTTCTCCATGTCCTCCATGCTTGTGAAATTGGCATCCGCATCTATTCTCAGAAATTCCTGCTCGACAAATTCCGTGTGTCCCTCCAGGATCTGCATATGGAGCAGTCCCAGCCTGTACATGCCATACTCCGGTCTGTATTTTATAAGGGTGTTCAGGGCATCCCTGGTCTCCGCTATGTACTTCTTCAGATCGATCTTGTCCGTTCTGAAGTCAATATATGCACGGATCAGAGCCTC
>OLXI01000896.1_pt1 | contig 15821 bp, 8 predicted proteins | sample 1674181 | NCBI WGS metagenome assembly OLXI01 (sample SAMEA103958148, study PRJEB25191) | human gut metagenome | reverse complement strand
GCTGCAGGAAGGTGTTGATCTGCTCGGTCTGGGTGTTCTGGTCGTTCTTGCCGTCAACGATGGTCACGGCGTAGCCCTTATCCTTCAGGTACTCCTCCAGATCGGTGCGGTACAGGGTCATAAAGTTATCAGCAAACTGATAGATGCAGACACCGACGTTTGCGCTGCCGGTTGCAGCCTCAGAAGAAGCAGCTGCAGAGGAAGCGGCGGTAGAGGAAGCAGCAGTGGAGCTGGAGGAGCCGCCGCAGGCGGTCAGAACGCCGGCAGCACCCACAACAGCAGAAGCCTTCATAAAGTCACGACGGGAAATCATTTTCATAATCTTGTTCTCCTTCATTCGCATATCACAGCATCTCATGGAATATACTTACATGTATGTTCCATGGTTTCTGTTTGTATTATAACCGTCTGGAAAATCATTCGCAATGGGACAAGTTCACAAGATTCCGGTCATTTCTTTGTGCACTCTTCACAGTTGATATTGTTGTGTACAACGTTCTTTTTGCTATCAAGTACAAAATCAGTCGAAAATGCAACATACATCCAAATTCCATGCCAAAAATCCATAAATCCTTTCAAAATGGTTACAACATCGTTCTGTTCATGCAACAAATTTCTCTGTACAGAAAATGCCCGTTTTTTCCCGGGAGTTTTGCACAAAACGTACATTTCCGGGAAAAACCGGGCATTTTTTTCATTTTTCACTTTTCTTTGTGTTCGCGGCGGTAGCGGGTGGGGGTGACTCCCAGCGTCTTTTTGAAGATCTTTGTAAAATAATTCACGTCCAGAATGCCCACTTCCTCGGCCACGGCGGCAATGGTGTGGTTGTTCTGCACCAGCAGCTGGGCCGCGCGGTTGACGCGCTGGGTGTTGATATAATCGATCAGAGTGCTGCCGGTCTCCTGCTTGAACAATGCCGACAGGTACGATGGGCTGATGAAGCACATGGCGGCCAGACTTTTCAGCGTCAGCGGCTCGGCCACGTTCAGGTTGACGTAGTTCATCACCTTCTGCACCGCAGGCGAATACTCCTTCAGCGAGTAGCGGCGGACATAGGCACAGTAATCCCGCGTCATCTGCCACATCATCTCGTTGGGCACCTCGTTGGCTTCCTCAATGATGCGGCTGTACTTGCTGGAAATGGCATCGATATAATAGGGATGCACCTTGCTGGGTTCAATGGCCTTGCGCAGCAGGGTGTTCAGCACGATCATCTTGTTCTTCTGCTGGTAGAGCGTCCCCTCGAACCGGCCGCCATAGGTAAAGCGGGAGTGCTGGTGCATGGCCTCGATGGCGGCTTCCTCATCGCCCCGGGCCACCGCGTCCAGAATGCGGTTCTCCGATTCATACCGCTGCTCCAGCATGGTGACCGGGATCTCCTTCTGGAACTCCGGCTCGTGGAAATAGCGGGTATCCGGGTGGAACTGGAAGGGCAGAAATTCCTTCAGCTCCTGCACCGGGACAGTGCAGCCGAACATTGTATCCACCACAACCCGCAAAGCTCCATAGAAATCGCTGGCCTCCAGGATCTTCACGCCGTTGTAGTACTCCTGCACAGCGGCCTCTCCGGCTTCCCCCAGATAGCGCCTGACCCATTTGCGGGCGCTCTGGGTGCGGGGGCCCACCGTCCAGGGTCCAATGAGAAAGACCGTGTTTTTTTCATCGGGGATGCGGAACAGGGCAAAGTGCAGCTCAAAGGTGCCCTCCACCAGCAGCAGGGTATTCTCAGGGGTGCTGTCCAGCAGCAGCTGGCCGAACTCCTGCCAGTCGAACTGGGGGTCCAGCGATCGCCGCAGGCCGTAGTCAAACTCTTCCAACCCCTCAAAGGGCGGGGTGACCCGCCGGGTCGGGATATTCTGCACCGCTGCCAGCTTTGTAAGGATCTGCAAAGGATCCACCCGCATCGTACACCGCTCCTTTTTCCTGTTGTTCCGCTCGTGCCGTTGTATCATTCCTGATATATTAGTATACATCAATTTTGAAGCAGAAACAAGCCGCCCACAGGAATTTCCCGTGGGCGGCTTGATCCGTTTCCTTACTTATTATGGCGCTGTGCCAGTGCGGCCACGTTCTCTTCCACCTTCTGTTTGGTCAGGGGGTAGATGAAGAACAGGCTCAGGGCCACGGCCACGAAGCCGATGGCGGGGGCAATACAGGAGATGTTGAAGATGCCCATGGTGACCTCCGGGTCAAAGGCAGTGGCAGCACTGTAACCGATCATGGTCAGCAGGCCGCCGGTCAGGCCGGAAGAGAATGCCTGACCCAGCTTGCGGGCAAAGGAGTAGACCGCATAGATGGTGCCGTCCTCACGGATGCCGTTGCGGACCTCGGAATCATCGATGACATCGGTGATCATTGCCCAGATGATGGTATTGAAGAAGCCCAGGCAGATGAAGGCGGCACAGTAGAAGCCGACATAGACCCAGACATTGGCGGGCTTGAGAACAAAGCAGATGACCTCCAGCACCGTGGCCACGATGCAGGATACAGTGGCCAGCTCTTTTTTACCGAACCGGCTGGCCAGCCTGGAGGCAAAGGGTGCGCAGACGAGCAGGATCAGCACGCTGCTCAGCAGAGAAGCGGTAGACTGGGCGGCGGCGCTGCCGTAGAAGTTGGGGAACACATAGCCTGCCATGCCCTGCATGGTCAGCATGGCCAGCAGCAGGAAGAGGGCGGCAGCAATGATGCCCAGCAGGGCACGGTTGGTGAACACGCTCTTGAGCATCTTGCCAATGTCCATCTTGCTGTTGTTGGCGGGCACGTCCACACGCTCACGCACCAGGTTAAAGCAGAGCAGATAGCAGAGGATGGCGCAGACAGAGAAAACGCCTGCAATGATGGTCATGCGGCTGCCGGAGAGGACCGTCTGGCCATTGACGGTGACGTAAGCCACCATGGGGGTGCCAACGCCGATCACAAGGCTGGCCAGGGTGCTGCCGATGGTACGCCAGGTGGACAGCTCTGCGCGATCCTTGGGGTCAGCAGAGATGGCGGAAGCCATGGAGCCGTAAGGGATGTTGACGGAGGTGTAGAAGATAGAGCCCCACAGGATATAGGTCACAAAGAGCCATGCCACCTTGAAGCCGTAGGACATCCCGGCCAGACCGGACTGGAAGATGAGGAAGGATGCGATGGCCACAGGGCCGCACATCCGCTTGAGCCAGGGGCGGAACTTGCCGTCCTTAGTGGGGTTGGAGCGGTCCACGATCTGGCCCATGGTCACATCGGTAAAGGCATCCACAAAGCGGGCGATCATCATGATCATGCCCACAACACCGGCGCTCACGCCCATCACGTCGGTATAGAACTTCATCAGGAAGCTGGACGACAGGATAAAAGTAAAATCGTTGGCGAAATCGCCGAACATATAGCCGACCTTGTCCCGCATCCCAAACGGGGTGGTCTTTTGCATTTCATTTGCCATTGTATTCTCCTTCGGTGGTCAATTCAAAACGGTACAGCGTCCCTTCTGCTGTATCCAAGTTTGTACTCCAATATTATGACAAACTTTTATCAAAAAATGTTAGAATATTTTTTAGGTGAATTCGTACAATTTTAAGGTATTGTTTTTGTACATTTTCACAGTTCGTTCACATTCTTCTTTTCCTCTTTTTCCCAGCATTCACTTTTTGTGGCACTCTTTACGGAAGTTTTCAAACCCGGACGGAGATAATAGGTATTCTGCCCAGAGCAGCGCCTGTTTTCCTGAAAAAAGTCTGGATTTATTCAAAAATCTTTCTATCCCTTTTATAAAATTTCTGTCATACTTGGTACAAAGACAATAAACGCCCCTGTGGCACGCAAAATGCCGCCGGGCTGATGAATGTGAGGTCATCCTGATGAACCGCTCCCTGCTGTATCCCCGCGCTACCACCACCCGCCGTCTCATCGGCCTGGACGGGATGTGGCGTTTCAGCTTCGACCCCGAGAGCAAGGGTGTGGAGGCCGGATGGGCGCTCGAACTGCCCTCCTCTCTTTCCATGCCGGTGCCCGCCTCCTTCTGCGACCTGTTCACCGACAAGGCCTCCCGCGAATACTGCGGTGATTTCTGGTACGAGACCAGCTTTTTTGTCCCTGCGGAATGGAGCGGTTGGGACATCGTTCTCCGGTTTGGCTCGGTCACCCACCGGGCCCGGGTCTTCGTCAATGGCGTGGAGGTAGCCCAGCACGAGGGCGGCTTCCTGCCCTTTGATGCCACCTTGACCAACATCGTGCGCTACAACCAGTTCAACAAGCTCAGTGTTCTGGCGAATAACGAGCTCAGCGAGACGATGCTGCCCGCAGGCACCACCCGTACCCTTGCGGATGGCAGAAAGATCGCCGCACCCTACTTTGATTTTTACAACTACGCCGGCATCCACCGGCCCGTCTGGCTGATGGCCCTGCCCAAGGAGCGGGTGCTGGACTATTCCACACGATACCGCCTGACCGAGACCGGGGCCGAGATCGACTATACCGTGTCCACCAACGGCCCCCACCCCGTGACTGTGGAGCTTTACGACGGCACCACCCGGGTGGCCGAAAGCTCCGGCACCACCGGCACGCTGGTGGTCAAAAACGCCAAGCTGTGGAATGTCCACGCCGCCTATCTCTACGATCTGGTCATCCGCATCCACGAGGGCAGCGCGGTGGTGGACGAGTATCTGGACCGGATCGGCATCCGCACCTTTGAGATCCGGCACGGGCGTTTCCTGCTCAACGGCAGCCCGGTCTATCTGCGGGGCTTCGGCCGGCACGAGGATGCCGACATCCGGGGCCGTGGGCTTGATCTGCCCACCGTCAAGCGGGATTTTGAGCTGATGAAGTGGATCGGCGCAAACTGCTTCCGCACCAGCCACTACCCCTACGCCGAGGAGATCTACCAGATGGCCGATGAGGAGGGCTTCCTTATCATTGACGAAGTCCCCGCCGTAGGCTTTATGCAGAGCACGGCCAACTTCCTGGCCGCCAATCAGGGCAACGGCAGGCAGCAGGGCTTTTTTGAGAAGGAGACCACGCCTGCGCTGCTCAAAAACCACAAGGCAGCCCTGACCGATATGATCGACCGGGACAAAAACCACCCCTCGGTCATCGCATGGAGCCTGCTCAACGAGCCTCAGTGCACCAGCGCGGGCACTCAGGAATATTTCAAGCCCCTGTTCGAGCTGGCCCGCCGCCTCGACCCCCAGAAGCGCCCCCGTACTTATACGGTCCTGATGACCAGCCTGCCCGACACCAGCAAGGGCCAGCGCTTTGCCGATTTCGTCAGCCTGAACCGCTACTATGGCTGGTATGTACTGGGCGGGGCCGGGCTGGCGGATGCCGAAGCCTCCTTCCGCCATGAAATGGACGGCTGGGCAAAAGTCCTGCATGGCCGCCCGCTCATCTTCACTGAGTACGGCACCGACAACCTGAGCGGTGCACACAAGCTCCCCAGTGTGATGTGGAGTGCCGAGTACCAGAATGAATATCTGGAGATGACCCACGCCGTGTTCGACCACTACGATTTCGTACAGGGTGAGCTGGTGTGGAATTTTGCCGATTTCCAGACCACCGAGGGCATCCTGCGGGTGGACGGCAACAAAAAAGGCATCTTTACCCGCCAGCGCCAGCCCAAGGATGCGGCGTATCTCTTCCGGAAGCGGTGGACAACGCTGCCGGTCGATTTCAAGAAGCGAAAAAAATGATCCCAGAAAACAGCAGCGCCCTGCCGATTTACCCCGGCAGGGCGCTGCTTGTTTGATATGCTTTTTACTTGATGCAGCTCGAGCACGGGCTGTACCCTGCCGCAATGGCCTCCTCGTAGCTAGAGAAGAGGATCTGGTTCTTCTCCGCAGGGAGGTTGGCACAGCTGGGCAGGTGGAACTTTTTGCTGTTCACGTTGCCGATATACCCCTGCTGCGCGGTGGACGCTGCCGCCGGGTCGGTGGGGTTGAGCTCAGCATCGGTGGCCGTTTTCTCGGTGCGGATGGTATAGTTCTGTCCATCGGAACCGATCACGATGGCCCCCAGCAGGTCCGTGCGGTAAACATCCACGCCCGCATCCCGCAGGATGCTCAGGGTCTCCTCGTGGGGGTGGCCGTACTTGTTGTTCACACCACAGGAGATGATTCCCATCTCGGGCAGGACGGCGTTCAGGAAGATGTAGCTCGTGCTAGTGCTGGAGCCGTGGTGGCCCACCTGCAGAACATCTGCCTTCAGGTTGGCACCGCTGTTCACGAGGTCGCGCTCCGCATCCGATTCCATATCGCCGGTGAGCAGAAAGCTGGTGGAGCCGTAATCCACCCGCAGAACGATGGAGGTATCGTTGGTGTTGTCATACTGCGCCACAGGGCCCAGCATGGTCACAGTGGCACTGCCCAGCGGCCAGACTGTGCCCGCAGCGGGCACCTCCACCTGCAGGCCCTGCTGCTGGGTGTACTTGACGAAATCCTGAAAGCACTTGGTGGAGGCTTCCGCCACGGGGCTGTACACATGGTCTGCCGGGAAATAGGCCAGCGCAGCGGACAGGCCGCCCACATGATCCTCGTGGGCGTGGGAGCAGAACACATACTGCAGCTCCTCCACGCCGAGATTCTGCAGGTAAGAGACGACATAGCTGCCATCGTCCACGTTGCCGCCGTCGTAGAGCATATACTGGCCGTCACATTCCACCAGCACGCTCAGGGCCTGCCCCACATCCAGGAAGTGCATCTCAAAGTTGGCGGTCTGGCCGTCTCCGGCAGGCTGGGCAGTGCTGACCGTAGGGGTGCTGCTGCCCGGCACCACCGCCGAGGCATCACAGGCGGCAAGGCCAAGGGCCAGCGCCGCCGCCAGGGCCAGAGCGGCAATGCGCCGCCAGAGGCTTACTTTTTCTTTTTTGAAGTTTTCCACAATGTATTCTCTTTCTGTTGATCATTCTTCGGCTTACGGGGTGCCGTGCCATTGGGTGCAAAACGTGCGCCGGGGCTGGGCTGGCGGCCGCCTGCGGTGCGGGCCGGAGCGGCTCCGCGGCTCTGATTCCTGCCTCCCCGGCCTTTGTTGGGGCGGACAGTATAAGTGCCGTCGTTGTGGATGGTCACCTCGGCAGGCTCGGCCCGGCGGGCAGAGCGCTGGACAGCGCGGCGGCCCTCGGCGGGCACCAGCAGCGGAATCAGGTCCTCCCGGTGGGTCATTTTCAGCGCCTTGATGACCTTTTCGGCATTGCGGGGCTCGTAATACTGGAGCAGGGCGCGCTGGAGCGCTTTTCCCTCCGCGGTCTTTTCCACAAACACAGGCTTGAGGGTGTAGGGGTCAAGCCCGGTGTAGAACATGCAGGTGCTCACCGTGCCGGGGGTGGGATAGAAATCCTGCACCTGCTCGGGGCGCATGTGGTTTTTGTAGAGATACTCGGCCAGATAGACGGCGTCGCTCAGGGTGCTGCCCGGATGGCTGGACATCAGATAGGGCACGAGGTACTGCTTTTTGCCCGCCTTCTTGCTCAGCTCGTAGAACTTATCCTTGAACTTGTTGAAGGTCTGGATGGGCGGCTTGCCCATGTAGGCCAGTGTATTGGGGGCGCAGTGCTCCGGGGCCACCTTCAGCTGGCCGGAAACGTGGTATTCCACCAGCTCCTTGAAGAAGGTGTCGTCCGGGTCAGCCATCAGGTAATCGAACCGGATGCCGCTGCGGATGAACACCTTTTTCACGCCGGGCAGTTCCCGGACACGGCGCAGGATCTTGAGGTAATCGCTGTGATCCACGATCATGTGGGAGCAGGTGGTGGGGGCCAGGCAGTGCTTGCCGCCATTGCACATGCCCCGCAGCATCTGCTCCCGGCAGGACGGGAACCGGAAGTTGGCGGTGGGGCCGCCGATATCGTGGATGTAGCCCTTGAAATCAGGCTCATGGGTCATCCGCTCGGCCTCGGCCACAATGCTGTCGGCACTGCGGCTGGTGACCCGGCGGCCCTGATGCAGCTGGATGGCGCAGAAGTTGCAGCCGCCGAAGCAGCCGCGGTTCTGGATGATGGAGAACTGCACCTCGCGGATAGCGGGCACGCCGCCCATGCTCTCGTAGATGGGGTGGTAGCGGCGGGTATAGGGCAGGGCGTACACCTTGTCCAGCTCTCCGCGCACCAGCGGCTTTGCGGGGATGTTCTGCACCAGATATTTTTCGCTCTGCTTCTGCACGATGATCTGGCCGCTGACCACGTCCTGATTGTCCATCTGGATGCGGCAGGCCTTGGCGTAGGCGGTCTTATCGCTGGCAACCTTTTTAAAACCGGCGCACTCCACATACCGCTGGGGCAGGTGGTCGAAATCGGTCAGGTAGCAGGTGCCGTTCACGTCCGTGATGGTCTCCACCGGCTCCCCGGCGGCCAGACGGCGGGCGATCTCCACGGTCTGGTGCTCGCCCATGCCAAAGCTGATGAGATCCGCGCCGGAGTCCTCGGCAATGCTGGGCAGCACGGTGTCCAGCCAGTAATCGTAGTGGGCAAACCGGCGCAGGCTGGCTTCCAGACCGCCTAAGATCACCGGCAGGTCGGGGTAAGCCTGCTTGGCAAGCTTGGTGTACACGGTGGCGCTGCGGTCCGGGCGGGCACCGGCCTTGCCGCCGGGGGAGTATTCGTCCTCGGCGCGGGGAATTTTTGCCACGGAATAGTGGCTGACCATGCTGTCCACGTTGCCGCCGCCGATGAAAAAGCCGTACTTGGGCTTGCCGAACCGCTTGAAGTCCTCGCAGTCGGTATAGCGGGGCTGTGCCAGCACGCCCACCTTGTAGCCCTCGGCCTCCAGCAGGCGGCTGATGATGGCGGTGCCAAAGCTGGGGTGGTCCACATAGGCGTCACCGCCCACCACCACAAAGTCCAGCTGCTCCCAGCCCCGGGCTTCCATGTCCGCCCGGCTGATGGGAAGAAATTCGGTGTAGATCTGGGGAGTAGAATGTTCCATAATGCTCCTTTATTATTCCTCCGGTTGGTTCATCTGCATTTCCAGCCACTGCTGGCGGCTGATGAGCACGGCGCGGGGCTTTGCACCCTCGTAGGGGCCGATAATGCTCTTTTGCTCCATCTCGTCCATGATGCGGGCGGCGCGGGCGTAGCCCAGCTTGCAGCGGCGCTGCAGCAGGCTGGTGGAGGCCTGACCGGCGTCGATGACCACATCCACGGCCTGCTTGAACATGGGGTCGGAGCCTGCGTCCTCTTCGGCGTCGGCACCGCCGCTGCCTTTTTTGCCGTCCTGAATGGCGTGCTTTTCCATGGCCTCAATCATGGCCTCGTCGTACTGCACGGTGGCGCTGGACTTGATAAAGTCCAGCACACGGCTGATCTCCTCATCCCGCACAAAGGTGCCCTGAATGCGGGTGGGCTTGGGTGCGCCCACGGGCATAAAGAGCATATCGCCCTGACCCAGCAGCTTTTCTGCGCCGGCACCGTCCAGAATGGTGCGGCTGTCCACCTGACTGGACACCGCAAAGGCGATGCGGCTGGGGATGTTGGCCTTGATCAGGCCGGTGATCACGTCCACGCTGGGGCGCTGGGTGGCAACGATCAGGTGCATACCGGCGGCACGGGCTTTCTGGGCGATGCGGCAGATGGAATCCTCCACATCCTTGCCCACCACCATCATCAAATCGGCCAGCTCGTCGATGATAATGGCAATGTAGGGCATCTTTTCCAGCTCCGGCTGCTCGGCAGCAAGCTTGTTGAAGGACTTGATATCGCGCACATTGTTCTCCGCAAACAGGCGGTAGCGGCGCTCCATCTCCTGCACTGCGCTGCCCAGTGCACCGGCGGCCTTGCGGGGCTCGGTGACAACGGGCATCAGCAGGTGGGGGATGCCGTTATACTCGGCCAGCTCCACCACCTTGGGGTCGATGAGCAGCAGCTTCACGTCCTCCGGGCTGGAGCGGAACAGCAGGCTCATGATGATGCTGTTCACGCACACGGATTTACCGCTGCCGGTGCTGCCCGCGATGAGCAGGTGAGGCATCTTGCACAGGTCGGTCACCTGCGCTACACCGGCAATGTCCTTGCCAAGGGCGATGCCCAGCGGCGAGGTCATGCGCAGAAAGCTCTGGCTCTCAAAGATGCTGCGGATGGAAACGGCGGTCTTTTTGTGGTTGGGCACCTCGATGCCCACGGCGGGCTTGCCGGGGATGGGGGCTTCCATACGCACGTCTGCCACCGCAAGGTTCAGGGCGATATCGTCCGCCAGCGAGGTGATGCGGCTGATCTTCACACCCGCCATGGGCTGCAGTTCGTATCGGGTGACAGAGGGCCCGCGGGAGATATCCAGCACCCGGGTGCGCACGCCGAAGCTCTCCAGCGTGTCCACCAGCTTTTGGGCGTTGGCCTTCAGCTCTTCCTGTGCGCCGAGGTCGCTCTCCTCCTGCGTTTTTTCAAACAGCTCGATGGGCGGGTACTGGTACTCGTAGCGGTCCACCGTCTTGGCCTCCTCGGCGGGTGCGGTGGCGGCCGCCTGCTCGGAGACGGCGGGCTTTTCCATGGCCGCAGCCACCAGCGAGTTGATGTCTTTTTCCTCCACCGGCTCGGCGGTGATGCTGATCCAGCCGTCCTCGTCCGGCGCAGAGCGGAACGCCACGGCGTTCTCGGCGCTCACCCGGGGCACGGCGGGCTGGATAGGCGCAGCCTCCGGCTGCGTGGGCATCTGCGGCTGCACCACCGGCGCTGCCGGCTGGACGATGGGAGTATCAAAAGCGGGGGCAGTCTCTTCCGGCTGGGGGGCATCTTTGGCAAAGAAATCTGCCGCAGAGGCGACTACCGGGTCTGCCACGATGGGCGGCGGCGTGGGCTTGGATGCAGGGCGCAGCGGGTCCTGCCCGAAGGTGCCGCCCGGCCCGACGATCAGCGGCTCAATGGGTTCGCTGCCGCCCTCGGAAAGGGCGGTGTGGTCGGGGCCAAGGTCTACGTCAAAGGCCGCGCGGGGATGGGCAACGCTGACCCGCACCGGGGTGATGGGCGGCGCGGCAGGCTCCGGCTGGGCAGGGGCGGCGGGCGCAGCCTCAGTTTCGGCAGCGTCTGCCTCCATCTCCTGCGTTACCTTGTGTCCCCAGCGCAGCACACCGGACATCCAGTCCGGCACCCCCAGATGCAGCCCGGCAGGCTCGTCCTCCTCGTCCAGCGGCTCGTCCTCGGTTTCGTCGTATTCCTCATCGATCTCCCGCTCTGCCTGCCGGATGGCGGCGCGCTCGGCGCGGCGGGCAGAGCGCTGCTCTGCAAAGGCAGCGCCGCGGGCGTGGATACCGCCGGTGACGGCACACAGCCAGACCCAGACCTCGGCGGGGGTGACATCAAAAATGTACAGACTGCCGCACAACAAAAGCACGATCATAATAAGGTTTGCCGCTGGGCGACCGCACAGCAAAAGCAGCACGCCGCCCAGCACAAAGCCCATTGCGCCGCCGGAGAGCCATGCATTGACGCCATTGGCGTAGCAGGCGGAAAGCATTTGCAGCGCCGACAGCCCCTGCGGCTGGATATCGGAAAACACGATGACTGTGCCGCAGACAAAGACAAGCCCCAGCACCAGCTTGAGGATGCGGGACAGCAGCTCCTCGCCCCGGGTGTACAAAACGGCCAGACAGCACACGGCTGCACCCAGCACAAAGCTGCCGCAGCCGAACAGCCCGAACAGCACATCATGGAGCACCCGCCATACGGAATCGCCCCGCACAAAGGCCAGCACCATCAGCAGCAGGCCGCCGAACAGGGTGCCAAGCCCTGCCGGGAGCCGCTGTTCTGCCTTTTTACGGCGGGCAGCAGTACGCCGTTTCGTTGATTTTCGTTTTTTTGTTGCCATTCTACTCTGTTCCCCAACTTCCCATAGACACAATAATTGATTCTACTATTGTACCACGCAAGGGCAAAAATGGCAAACCATAATGTTGTTTTTCTTGAGGAAAATGGAACGAACCCAGCCCCTCTCGTGAAAAGGCGTTTGGAGCGCTCCGCAAAGCGCGACAAACGCGAAATAAAAAATAATTTTTCCGCTGTTCCTGCGCAAAGCGAACGCGGAGCGCAGTTCAAATCGTCCGGCGGGGAGACGCAAGGCCTTACCCCCGTTCGATCTCCCCGTACAGCCACGCCAGCGCGTCCGAAAGACCGCCCAGCTCGTCGATGAGCTTTTCCTTTACGGCACGGCGTCCGTCCAGCACCGTGCCCATGTCCATGACCAGTTCCCCGGTGTGGAGCATCAGCTGGGTGTAGCGCTTTTCCGGCATGCCGCTGTGGGCGGCCACAAAGCCGGTGATGCGCTGCTGCATCTGCTCAAAGCAGTGCATGGTCTGCGGCACGCCTAAGATCAGCCCGGAGTGCCGCACCGGGTGCACCGTCATGGTGGCGGTGGGCACGATGAAGCTGTGCCGCGCGCTGACCGCCAGCGGGATGCCGATGGAGTGCCCGCCGCCCAGCACCAGCGTGGCGCTGGGCTTGGAGATGCTGGCAATCAGCTCTGCCAGCGCAAGGCCGGTCTCCACATCGCCGCCCACCGTGTTCAGCAGCACCAGCAGCCCCTCGATGCGGGGGTCCTCCTGCACCGCCACCAGCTGGGGGATGACGTGCTCGTACTTGGTGGTCTTTTGCCCCTGCGGCGCTTCAGTGTGCCCTTCGATCTGGCCGATGACGGTCAGGCAGTGGATGACATGACCGCCCCGGCTCAGGGTGACCGTGCCCAGATCCTCAATATCCTCTTTTTCCATCCGGTGCTGCTCTGCGGGGGTGTCTTTTGCCGTATCCATGCGCGTTCTCCTTCCGTAGCAGGGTCTTTGTGGGGTCAGTATCCCCCGGCTGCCGGGGAAGTATGCAGGAGAGCGAATACAAAAAACTTTGTGAATTTTTTGCTTTTTTACAAATAGGTATTTGACATTCGCCTTTCATGCTGTATACTTTAAATAATATAACAGGATAAAACGGAACATCTCTCTGCGCGCAAAGAAGCCCCTTGCATGGCGGCAGAAGCTGCAGCGCGTTGGGCAGAAAGGAGAATTTTGCTATGAACACCCCCCAGAAAGCATCGATCCCTGTGATCAAGCGTCTCCCCAAATATTACCGGTATCTGCGCTCCTTGCAGGCCGATGGCATTACCAGCATCTCCTCCCGGGAGCTGGCCTCTCAGATGGGCACCACCGCCTCGCAGGTGCGGCAGGACTTTAACTGCATCGGTGACGTGAACGGACGGCAGGGCATCGGCTACTCGGTGGAGAACCTGCTTTCCATTCTGGAAAGTCTGCTGTTCGGCAACGGCGACCGTCTGCCCACCATTCTGATCGGCTGCGGCCGCCTGGGCAAGGCGGTGAGCCGCTTTATCACCACCGACACCAACGGCTACAAGCTGATCGCGGCCTTTGACGTGGCCGAGAACGAGGTAGGCAAGGAGATCAGCGGCATCCGCATCCGGCACATTGACGAGCTGGAGGCCTTTTGCGAGGAAAACAAGCCCAAGGTGGCGGTGCTCTGTGTGCCCCGTGATGGTGCACAGCAGGTCAGCGGACGGCTGGTGAATCTGGGCATCGAGGGCTTCTGGAACTTCTCCCACTATGACCTGTCGGTGTCGTACCCCAATGTGGTGGTGGAAAACGTCCATCTGGGCGACAGCCTGATGAGCTTGGGCTACCGTCTGCGCAATCAGGAGTGACGGCATGGCAAAATTGTATTTCCGCTACGGTGCCATGAACAGCGGCAAGAGCACAGCGCTGATGCAGGTGGCACACAACTACGAAGAGCAGGGCATGAAGGTGCTCATTTTAAAGCCGCAGGTGGATACCAAGGGCGGCGGGGAGCTGGTGAGCCGTCTGGGCGTGCGCCGCAAGGCAGACCTGCTGATCCCGCCGGAGCTGGACGTGTTCGAAGCTGTGCAGGCGGCAAACGCTGCCTCCGGGCCGCTGGCCTGTGTACTATGCGACGAGAGCCAGTTCTTTACCCCGGAGCAGGCCGAACAGTTGTTTATGATCACGGTAGATCTGAACATCCCGGTGATCTGCTACGGTCTGCGGGCAGATTTTTCCCTCAAGGGCTTCCCGGGTTCTACCCGTCTGCTGGAGCTGGCGCACACCATCGAGGAGATGAAGACCATCTGCACCTGCGGGCGCAAGGCCATCTGCAACTGCCGCAAGGTGAACGGACAGTTCGTCTTTGAGGGCGAGCAGGTAGCCATCGACCTTGAAAACGATGTGCAGTATGTCAGCATGTGCCCCCAGTGCTACTTCAAGGCACGGCGGGCGTTTTACGCTGCAAGGAAAAACTGAGATACTTTTATATTATATACAAGCCGCTGTACCGCGCCGGGTGCAGCGGCTTTTTTGCGTGATTTGCGGAAGAGTTACCCCCTCAGTCTCGCTACACTCGCCAGAGTCTCCAACAGGCTGTATACAGACTGATATATCAATTTGTTGCATTTTGTGAGAGAAACTGATATATCAACCGGACGGAATTCGCACGTTTTTTGCGCTATTGATATATCAGTTCAGACCGGGCAGTTACTTGCCGGAGGGGAGCGGGAATGGGAGAAGAAGAGAGCAGCGGGGGCGGCAGAGCATAAAAAATTACAGGCGGAACGGTAAATGTAACAGAAATTATTGAAATTTTTGCCGTTCTTCCCATGTTGCATCCCAGATTTTTATGCAAGTCATTGAAGTATACAAGTTGCACAGTTTTTCAGCGCAAGTTTATTCATTTCGGCAAGGACGTCGAATCTCTTTCAAAAACAAGAGCAATATTTGTACGTTTTCATCATGTATCACTGTAAATTGCATCTTTCTTTTTTTGGTGGCTTTTGTTATCATAATTGTATACAAGGGGGCATGTGCAGGCCCCCTGCATGAAGATGTTTTCTATTAGGAGGAGAACAAAAATGAGCAAGGCAATTTCTCGTCGTAACTTCCTGATGGCTACCGGCGCTGTCGGTGCTGCAGGTCTGCTGGCTGCCTGCGGCAGCAAGCCCGCTGCTTCTTCCACCGCTTCTTCCGCTGCTTCTCAGGCCCCCGCTGCTTCCGCAGACGAGAGCCTGGCCCTGTCTGACGGCCCCGTCAACCTGAGCATCAGCTGGTGGGGCGGCGACAGCCGTCACGCTGCTTACCAGAGCGCTCTGGAGGCTTTCCAGGCTGAGCACTCCAACATCACCGTGGAGCCCACCTTCGCCGCATGGTCCGGCTGGGAAGAGAAGATGGCCGCTGCCTTCATCGCAGGCAACGCTCAGGATGTCTGCCAGGTGAACTGGAACTGGCTGTACAACTACTCTGCCGATGGCAGCAAGTTCGTGGACCTGAACACCACCTCCAAGTTTATCGACCTGACCCAGTGGGATGCCGCTGCTATGGACGCTTGCTATGTGGCCAACAGCCAGCAGTGCGTGCCCGTCTCCATGACCGGCCGTATCTTCTACTGGAACATGACCACCTTTAATAAGGCTGGCATCACCGAGGTCCCCAAGTCTCTGGACGATCTGATGGCTGCCGGTAAGGCTTTCCAGGAGAAGCTGGGCGACGATTACTACCCCATGCACCTGGGCGCATACGACCGTATGATCCTGATGGTGTTCTACCTCGAGTCCAAGTACGGCAAGGACTGGGCAGATCCCGTTACCTCCACCCTGAACTACACCGAGGACGAGATCGCTGAGGGTCTGGCCTTCATCAAGAGCCTGGTGGACAACCACGTCATGATGAACCTGAAGACCTACTACTCTGCAAACTCCGATACCGCTACCCACCAGTCCAACGAGTGGATCACCGGTAAGATCGCAGGCATCTTCGAGTGGGATTCCGCTGCAAGCAAGTACTCTTCCGCTCTGGACGACAGCAACAAGGACGGCTTCACCGTCGGCGAGGAGATCAAGTTCGGCGATAACAACGGCGGCTTCTCC
>OLXI01000894.1_pt1 | contig 15864 bp, 16 predicted proteins | sample 1674181 | NCBI WGS metagenome assembly OLXI01 (sample SAMEA103958148, study PRJEB25191) | human gut metagenome | reverse complement strand
CCTGCCCGCCCATCGTGCTGGGCATCGGCGTGGGCGGCAGCTTTGACAAGGTGGCGTATCTTGCCAAAAAGGCGCTGCTGCGCCCGCTGGATATCCCCAACCCCGACCCCTACTACGCCCAGTTGGAGCAGGAGCTGCTTGCCGCCATCAATGCACTGGGCATCGGCCCGCAGGGCTTTGGCGGCAAGACCACCTGCCTTGGCCTTGCCATTGAGCAGATGCCCACCCATGTGGCGGGTCTGCCGGTGGCTGTGAACGTTTCCTGTCATGTGACCCGCCGCGCCAGCGCGGAGCTGTAAGGAGGGGAAAACGATGGAATACAGACTGACTACCCCCTGCACCGCGCAGGATCTTGCCCCGCTGAAAGCGGGGGATACCGTACTGCTTTCCGGCGTGGTGTACACCGCCCGGGATCAGGCACACAAGCGGATGATGGAAGCACTGGACAAGGGCGAGACCCTGCCTTTTGATCTGGAAGGCAGCGCCATCTATTATGTGGGTCCCACCCCGGAACGCCCGGGCGAAGTCATCGGCTCGGCAGGGCCTACCACAAGCGGGCGCATGGACGCCATGAGCCCCCGGCTGCTGGATCTTGGCAACAAGATCATGATCGGCAAGGGCAAGCGGGATGCCGCCGTCAAGGCAGCTGTGGTGCGCAACGGCGCGGTGTATCTGGCTGCGCTGGGCGGTGCCGGTGCGCTGATGGCAAAAAGCGTGCAGACGCTGGAAGTGATCGCATGGCCGGACTTGGGCTGTGAGGCGGTGCGCCGCCTGACCGTGCAGGATATGCCCCTGACCGTTGTGCTGGATGCCCACGGCGGCGACCTGTACGAGGAAGGCCCTGCGGCCTATCTGGCTGCGCTCTAAATTGCACCCTTTGCACAAAACAGGCGCGGCACAAAACCGGCAAAACAGCAGTTCTGTGCAGAAAAATATGGTTAGTTTAACAAAACTTGCTGCGAATTACTTGCATCAACCGCAAAAATGTGATATCCTTTAACATACGACAGAGGGTACACATCCCCTGTCGGAAAAATCCCCCAGAGGGAATGAGGCAGGAGGCCGGACAAACCATGCAGATCCACCAATCCGCAGAAGATTATCTTGAAACGATCCTGATGCTGAGCCAGCGTATGGGCAAAGTGCGCTCCATTGACGTAGTCAATGAGCTGGGCTTTACCAAAGCCAGCGTGAGCATCGCCATGAAAAAGCTGCGGGAGAACGGCTATATCGCGGTGGACGGCGAAGGCAACCTGACCCTGCTGGAGCCCGGGCTGGAGATCGCTCAGCGCATTTACAGCCGCCACCAGCTGCTGACCCACTTCTTTGTGCAGCTGGGCGTGGACGAGCAGACCGCCGCCGAGGACGCCTGCAAGGCAGAGCACATCCTCAGCGAGCAGACGCTGGAAAAGATCCGCGAAAGCGCCCTGCGCAACGACGCCGCCCATCCGCAGGCAAAGTGATATGATTCCAAGAGACACCGGAACGCCGAAAGACGTTCCGGTGTCTTTTTTTGTATGAAATTTTCGGTTTGTGTTGCATATCTGTTACGGATTTGGTACAATAAATCTGTGCGGAAAAGGAACGTTGGAAGAGCGAAAAAGGGCCGGGACGGCGCAAAGCCGCCCTAGGGTAAAGGAGAGCGTTGCGGCATGGATGCGATTGCCCATACTCAGGTCAGTGTGGTCTGTCTGGTCACGCTGGCGGTCTTGCTGCGGGCGCAGCAGAAAATGCGGGATAAAAGTCTGCCCGGGCGGCTGTTCACGGCGCTGCTGTGGTCTGCCGGGGCGCTGACGATCGTAGATCATGGCAGTGCGCTGGCGCAGCTGGGCGCGTGGCAGGATCTGGGCATCCCCCTGACCTACCGGCTGAACGCCGGGGGCAGCATTTTGTTTTACCTGCTGGCGGCGTGTTGCTGCTTGCTGGTGTTTTTGTATGTGGAGGCAGAGCTGGGGCGTACATGGATGGAGGACGGCCGCAGGCTGGCGCTCAGCGCCGCACCGGTGGCGTTGCTTTTGCTGGCGCTGCTGACAGCGCGGGACGAAAACGGCTTCTGCTATCTGGATGCAGAGGGGCTGCGGGGCAGCACCCTGTTCTGGGGGGCGAAGCTGGTGGGGCTTGCCTATCTGGCGGCGGCCTTTCTCCGCTGCAGCTGGACGCTGAGCAACTGGAAGCAGGAAACACCCAAAGAGGAACTGAAGACCCTGCTGCTGCTCGCGCTTGCGCCGGCGGCAGGCTTTTTGCTGCAAGGCTGGCTGCCCGGGCGCGGGCTGCTGTGCTGCGGCATTACGCTGGGGCTGGTGTGCGTGTATGTGCTGGTGTTGCAGACCAAGTTCACGGTGGACACCCTGACCGGCGTCAGCAACCGCATCGTGGCGCTGCGGTATCTGGAAAGCGAACTGCCCTACTACCGCCGTCACCCCAACCGCTCGCTGCACTTCCTCATGATGGACATGGATCACTTCAAGCACATCAACGATGAATACGGCCACCTGGAGGGGGACGCTGCGCTGGTGCTGCTGGCGGGCATTTTGAAAAAGGTGTGCGCCAACTATAACGGCGTGCTGGCGCGCTACGGCGGCGATGAATTTTGCATCGCCTGCGGCTGCAACAGCGTGGAGGTGCGCACCCTGATCGCCTCCATCCAGCGGGAGCTGGACGCCGCCAACGCCGCCTCCGGCAAGCCCTACCAGATCGAGATCAGCATCGGCTGCGCCCGCCTTGAGCCGGACATCGCCACCGTGCACGACCTGATCGATAAGGCCGATCAGGAAATGTACCACCTCAAGACCCGCAAGCGCGGAATTTCCTAAAATAAAGAAAGCACCTGCAACCCTTCCCGTCTGTGCATTGGCACCCGAAGGCGTTCGCGGGTGCTTTTTCTTTGACCTGTTGAGAGCCAAGAAGCAACCCCGCAGTGCGGATGTTTCCGCAGGAAACAGGCACTGCAAATGCCGTTTTCCTCTACGACCCCTCCTGTGAAAAAGCAATTTCGAAACGCCCGCAGGCGTTTCGAAACTGCAAATCAAAATAATTCTTCCGCTGAAAATGGCTAGAGCGTAGCGGAAGCCATTCAAAATCATCCCGCCCGCGCTTTCTAAACGTTTTTTACCCTTCTGCCCTTGCATCCCGGGGTGGAACGCGGTATTCTTATAGAATAGACCGGAACCGCGACAGCACAGGGGAGGGAGACCACATGGACGCACAGGAGATCCGCGCATTGCTGGGCAAAAGCATCTTTGAGCGGGCACAGAAGTACCGCAAGCGCATCCTGCAAAGCAGCTGCACCACCAACGAGGACGGGGTGCGGCACCTGACAGCGCTGGTGCAGGGCAGCGGGCCGGACTGCTATTATACGCAGGTCTGGCTGCGGGAAAACGGCAGCTTTGTCAGCGCCTCCTGCGACTGCCCCTATAATCAAAACGGCGACGGCACCTACTGTAAGCACATTGGCGCGCTGCTGCTGCAGGACGCGGAAAAAAATCCGCCTGCTCCGGAAAAAAAGCCGGAGAGCATCCCCGGGGTGCAGCGGGGCGTGGCAGGCTTGAGCACCGAACCCCGCAAGGACAGTTACAGCGCCGGGCTGGATATGCTGTTCGGCCGCAAGTGGCGGGGCGAGGAGCCGGAGACCGACTATGAGGCCCAGCTGCTGTTGAAGCGCTACCAGCGGGAGGATGCGCAGCCCCAGCCCCAGAACGCTGCCCAGCGCACCGGCTTTGCTCTGCTGGAACCGGAGCTTACGCCGCACAATGGCCGTATCTGGCTGCGACTGCGGGTCTCGGATGGCATCGGCGGGCGGCAGTATCTGGTAAAAAGCATCCCGCAGTTTCTGGATGCGATCGAGCGGGGCGAAAGCGTCAGCTACGGGAAGTCGCTGGCCTTTGTGCACCGGTGGGACGCTTTTGCCCCGGATGCGCAGCAATTGCTGCGGCTGCTGCGCCGTCAGGTGAGCGCCCGGCAGGCGTTTGAAGCCGAGGGTACCATGCGCTCCGGCTGGGAGAAAGGCCCGGCGGGCGGTCTGCCGCTGACCGGCGAGGGGCTGGATGCCCTTGTGGAACTTTACGCCGCCGAGGGCGTTGTGGGCGGCTATACCCTTAAAGAGGGTCTGCCGGTCATCAGCCTGAAGGTGGAGCGCCGCAAGGGCGGCGTGCAGCTGAGCTGTACCCCGGCGCTCAGCGGAGTGCAGGGGCTGGACTATGCCTATCTGCTGGGCGAAAGTACCCTCTGGCGGATGCAGCGGGAGGAATGCCGCCGGGTTTTGCCGGTACTGGACACCTTTGGCGGGCGCAGTTTGTTCTTTACCAGCGCAGACGCCGCCGCTTTTTGCAGCTATGTGCTGCCGGAACTGGGCAACCGGGTCAACATCGTGGACCCCGACCGGCTGCTGCTGAACCAGATCCCGCTGGAACCGGTGGTGCAGTTTTATCTGGACGCCGATCGGGGGCTTACCGTCACGGCGTACCCGGTCTTTCTGTACGGAGAGGACAGGGTAGCCCCCGGCGAGCCGGTGCCGCCCGACCTTTTGCGGGATGCCCGCACCGAGAACCGGGCAAAGCGGCTGCTGGAAACCTATCTGGAACCCGAGACCGGCAAGCCCGGGCATTACAGCCTTTCCGGGGAAGAAGCTCTTTTCCAGCTGCTGGAGGAGGGCATTCCCGCCTTGCTGGCTATGGGCGAGGTGTACCAGACCGATGCTTTCCGCAACCTGCAAGCGGCCCCGCCTAAGATCTCGGTGGGGGTATCGGTGCACGGCAGCGTGCTGGACTTGGAAGTGGACACCGGCGCCTTCCCGGTGGAGGAACTGCGGGAACTTTTGCAGTCCCTGCACCAGAAAAAGCGCTACCACCGCCTGCGGGACGGCAGTCTGCTGCGGCTGGACGACAGTCTGGAAGGGCTGGACGAACTGAACGACACACTGGAACTTTCCGGCGCAAAGCTGAAGGATGGCCACGCCGCCCTGCCGCTCTACCGTGCCCCCACGCTGGACTGGGCGCTTTCGGGGCAGAACGGTCTGCGGTTCGACCGGGACGATGCCTTCCGGCGCATCAGCCGCAGCTTCCACGCCGTGCGGGACAGCGAGTATACCCCGCCGCTCTCGCTGCAAAAGACCCTGCGCAAATACCAGCGGGACGGCTACCGCTGGCTGCGCACGCTGGACGGCTACGGCATGGGCGGCATTCTGGCCGACGATATGGGTCTGGGTAAGACCGTGCAGGTGCTCAGCTACCTGCTGGCCATGAAGGAGGGCGGGCAGCAGCTGCCCAGCCTCATCGTCTGCCCGGCGTCGCTGGTGCTGAACTGGCAGGAGGAATGCCAGAAGTTCACCCCGCAGCTGCAAAGTGTTGCCATGGACGGCGATGCCGCCCACCGCGCCGCGCTGGTCGATGGGTGGGCGCAGGCGGACATCGTCATCACCAGCTACGATTTGCTGCGCCGGGACGAAAAACTGTATGCCGGGCAAAGCTTTTACGCCTGCATTCTGGACGAAGCGCAGGCCATCAAAAACCACACCACCCAGAAATACAAGGCGGTGTGCCGGGTGAACAGCCGGGTGCGCTTTGCGCTGACCGGCACCCCGGTGGAGAACCGCTTGGGCGAATTGTGGAGCATCTTCTCCTTTTTGATGCCCGGGTATCTGCCCCCCTACAAGACCTTCTGCGCCCGGTTTGAAAAGCCCATCGTGCAGGACGAGGATGCCAACGCCGTGCGGCGGCTGAACCAGTTCACCGGCCCCTTCATCCTGCGGCGCATGAAGTCCGAGGTGCTGCGGGAGCTGCCGCCCAAAACGGAGAATGTGCGCCGCGTTGAGCTGGAGACCGAGCAGCGCAAGCTGTATCTGGCAGCGGTGGTGGACGCCCGGGAAAAGCTGCGGGCGGCAAAGCCGGAGGACAAGATGACCGTGTTCGCCGTGCTGATGCGGCTGCGGGAGATCTGCTGCGACCCGCGCCTCGTGGCGGACGACTGGACCGGCAGCAGCGCCAAGCTGGAGGCCTGTCTGGAGCTTGTCACCGAGGCGGTGGCGGGCGGGCACCGCATTCTGCTGTTCAGCCAGTTTACCTCCATGCTGGAGCTGCTGGCAAAGCGGCTGGACGAAGCCGGGGTGAGCCACTTCACCCTGCAAGGCTCTACCCCGAAGCCGGTGCGTGCCGAGCAGGTGCGCCGGTTCAATCAGGGCGAGGCGGACGTCTTTCTCATTTCGCTGCGGGCGGGCGGCACGGGCCTCAACCTGACCGCCGCCGATATCGTCATCCACTACGACCCGTGGTGGAACCTTGCCGCGCAGAATCAGGCCACCGACCGCGCCTACCGCATCGGTCAGCGCAACCCGGTGCAGGTGTACCGGCTGATCGCGCAGGACACTATTGAGGAAAAGATCGTGGAGCTGCAACAGGCCAAGCAGTCGCTGGCCGACACCGTTACCGGCGGGGCAGACGGCGCGATTTTGTCCATGAACCCCGAACAGCTGCTGCAGCTGCTGGGAGAAGAAGCATAAAGGAGTGTATCCATCATGAAGGTTTGGGATCTGCATTGCGATACCCTGTACGAACTGCGCCGCGCCGAAAAGGCGGGCGCACCCAAAAGCTTTTTGCACAACGATCTGCATATCGACCTTGAAAAATTGCAGCAGGGGGATTATCTGCTGCAATGCTTTGCGGCCTATGTGGATCTGGCCGACCCCGCTCCCGGGGCCGACCCGCTGGTAAGCGTGCTGGAGGAGATCGACATCTTCAAGCGGCTCATGGCAGCTTACCCGGAAAAGATCGCCCCGGTGTACACCGCCGCCGACCTTGAGCGCAACCGCGCCGAGGGCAAACTCAGCGCCATGCTGACGGTGGAAGAGGGCGGTTGCTGCAAGGGCAGTCTGGGCGTGCTGCGGCGGCTGCAGGAGCTGGGCGTGCGCATGATGACCCTGACCTGGAACTACCCCAACGAGCTGGCAGCCCCCAACGCAAACCCCGGCGGGCCGCTGGTACCGAACACCGAGACCGGCCTGACCGAGCGGGGGTTTGCCTTTTTGGAAGAGATGGAAAAGCTGCACATCACCGCAGACGTGAGCCACCTTTCCGATAAGGGCTTCTGGGACATCGCAAACCACAGCACCCGTCCCTTTGCGGCAAGCCACTCCAACTGCCGTGCCCTGTCGCCCCACAACCGCAACCTGACCGATGAGATGATCCGCGCACTGGCAGAAAAGGGCGGCATTGCGGGTCTGAACTACTGCGCCTCCTTTGTGGACGCAGACTCGGCACACCCGAAGCTCTGCCGCAGCACGGTGGAGCGGCTGGCAAAGCACGCGGCACACTTCAAGCAGGTGGGCGGCATTGAGGTCATCAGCCTTGGCAGCGATTTTGACGGCATTGGCGGTCAGCACGAGCTGGAAACGGCGGCAGATATGCCGCTGCTGGCCGAGGCACTGCGCCGCGAGGGCTTTACCGAGGACGAGGTAGAGGCCATCTACTGGCGCAACGCATACCGCTTCTTTAAAAACAATCTGTAATAAAACGGCTTAAAATTGCAAAAAAATGCCCGGAGATGCCCTGCTGTGTGCGGGTATCCCGGGCTGTGTATTGCCCTGCGAGGGGAGGTTTTATATGGTCTGAGGCGCGCGTCCCCTGAAAAAGAACAAACGACTTGGAAAGATAAGAGGAATTATAACAATGGGTATCACGATCTCGCCGTGGATGATGGCGTTTCTCATGCTGATGACCGGCTTTGCAGGCTTTGTGGATTCGGCAGCCGGCGGCGGCGGGCTGATCAGTCTGCCTGCCTATCTGTTCGCCGGGCTGCCGCCCCACTACACCTATGCCACCAACAAGTTCAGTGCTGCCTGCGGCACCACCTTTGCCACGGCAAGCTTTTTCAAAAGTGGTGCCATGAACGTGAAGGTGGGTGTTCTTGCAGCCATCGGCAGCTTTGCGGGCAGTGCGCTGGGTGCGCACATCGTGCTGCTGCTCAGCGATGAGATGCTGCGCACCATGATGTTCATCATCCTGCCGGTGGCGGCGGTCATCATTCTGTGGCAGCGCAACCTGCCGGACGAGAACCGGGACGACGGCACGCTGGACCTGAAAAAGATTTTGCTGGCACTGGCCATCGGCTTTGGCATCGGCCTGTACGACGGCGTTATGGGCCCGGGCACCGGTACCTTTGCCATCATTGCCTTTACCACCCTGATGGGCTTTGACCTGCGCACTGCCAACGGCAACGGCAAGGTGCTCAATCTGGCCAGCAACTACGCCAGCCTGTTCACCTATCTGATGAACGGTCTGGTGGTGTTCCACATCGGCATCCCCTGTGCAGTCAGCAATATTCTGGGCAACCTGCTGGGCTCGCACTTCGCGCTGAAAAAGGGTGCCCGCTTCATCCGCCCCATGATGCTGGTGGTGCTGGTTCTGCTGCTGGGCAAGCTGATCTCCGACGCGGTGCTGTAAGGGCAAGGCAGGACGATTTGGAATGGTCTCCGCTTTGCTCTGGCCATAATCAGCGGAAAGAATATTTTATTTGTAGTTCCGAAACGCCTGCGGGCGTTTCGGAACTACTTTTTCACGGGTAAAAATAAAGTCGGGCAGCCCGCGGGCTGTCCGACTTGTTTTTGCGAATAAGTTTTATTCCAGCGTCAGCTCTTTATCAAAGAACGCGATGCCGAACGCGCCGGGGCCGGTGTGGGTGCCGATGACGCAACCGATCTGGCGCACCAGCGGTGCGTCCAGATGCAGGTTGTCCTGCAGGTAGGTCAGCAGCGGCTGCAGCTCCCGGTGGTTGACGGTGTAGCCCAGCAGCGGGGTGTAGCCCGGGTGGATGCCGCCCATCTCGTCGATCTTTTTGAACAGCGCCACATACACGCCGGGCAGACCGCGCGCCTTACCGGCCAGCGCCACCTTGCCCTCTATGACGGCGAGAATGGGCTTGATGCCCAGCATACCGCCCGCCACAGCTGCGGCAGCGGACAGTCTGCCGCCCTTGCGCAGGTACTTCAGATCGTCCACGGCAGCTACCAGATGCAGGTGCTGCTTGGCCTTTTCCAGATCGGCGGCGATCTGGGTGATGGTCTTGCCGGCGTCCCGCAGCTGCACAGCCAGCCGCACCAGCAAGGACTGCCCCAGACAGACGTTTTCGGTGTTCACGAACACCACATTATCCACGTTGGCAAGGTCGGCAGCAAGTCTGGCGCACTGACCGGTGCCGGACAACGCATCGGACAAAAAGATGCCCAGCACTTCGTCCCCGGCGGCAGCAGCGTCCAGATACAGCCGCTCGAACTGCTCCGGGCTGGGCTGGCTGGTGGTGGGCAGCTTGCGGCAGGCTGCCAGATGGGTATAGTATTCGCTGGGGGTCATGTCGATGCCGTCCCGCAGGACGGTGCCGTCCTCCAGCGTCACGTTCAGGGGGATCACGGTCACGCCCAGCTGCTGCGCCTCGGCGGGCAGGATGTCGCACGCGGAATCGGTGAGGATACGGATCATAATAATACCTCCGGTCTACCGGTAAAATACAGTATAAGCAACGCTTTTATTAAAAAGGTTGGAAATTATTATACCACCATTTAGGGCGATGTGTCAATGATTTGCATAAATTTGCCACGACAGAACGCCCAAACCTTGCGCACCCGGCGGCAGATATGGTACTATAACCGGGAACGAACCATAGCAGGAGGAGACCGACCATGCACAAGCTGAACCCCCGCACCGCCGCACTGCTTTCGGCCTTTGGCTGGGCGGTGGGGTATCTGCTGGCGGGCAAGGCGCTGGCGGTGCTGCTGCCCATGCCGCCCGGCGGTGCGGTGCGTTTCTGCCGGGTCTGCCTGCTGGCTCCGCTGGCGGAGGAAGGGGTGTTCCGGGGCGCGGTGCAGCGCCGGGCGCAGCCGCTGGGCAGGGGACAGGCTATTCTTTTGCAGGCGGCGCTGTTCGCCTTGCAGCACGGCAGCATCGCTGCCATGGTCTATGCGCTGGTGTGCGGGCTGGGTCTGGGGTGGCTGGCCGACCGCACCGGGCATCTCTGGCCGGGGGTGCTGCTGCACAGCGCAAACAACCTGCTGGTGCTGGCGATGGGATGAGAGGATGGGATACATGACCGATTTTGAACTGATGGGTCTTGCGCTGGAAGAAGCTGCCAAAGCCGCCGCCTTGGGCGAGGTGCCGGTGGGCGCGGTGGTGGCGCGACACGGCGAGGTGGTGGCTACGGCGCACAACACCCGGGAGACCGAGAAAAACGCCCTGCACCACGCGGAGCTGCTGGCCATTGATGCCGCCTGCAAGGCGCTGGGCGGCTGGCGGCTGTGGGAGTGCGAGCTGTTCGTCACCTTAGAGCCCTGCCCCATGTGTGCGGGCGGCATCATCAACAGCCGTCTGCGCCGGGTGGTGTACGGTGCTGCTGACACCAAAGCCGGGTGCTGCGGCTCGGTGACCGACCTGTTCGCGCTGCCCTTCAACCACCATCCGGTGGTGGAAAAGGGGCTGCGGGAGGCCGAGGCGCAGCAGCTTTTGCAGGCGTTTTTTGTTTCCCTGCGGGAAAAGCGGGCAGGCAGACCCCGCTGGAAGCCCCCGGTGCCCGAAAACAGGGGAAAATAAGGAAAAATAGTGGGAACTGCGTAAAAAATTGCAGTTCCCACTTTCTTTTTGGGCTGGATTGTGGTATATTATTCAATGGAATCTTGTCGAAACCCATCGCAACTGCAGGCAGGCACGCCAAAGCACCGGACCTTTGCCGGACACACAAACGGAACGCTGCACTGTCTGGGGATGGGCACAGGGTTTTTCCGGTTCGGGCACTGCGCCCGGCCGAGAATACCGAACAGGAGGGATACACTCTTGTACGAGGACGAGTTTGAACTGACCTTTCAGGTGCCGGAGGAAGAGAGCGCACCGGAGCCCCTTGCCGCACCAGCCGCAAAGCCGGCAGCGCCGGTGGAGCCGGTCGCGGACGAGCCTACCCGCATCATGACGCTGGGAAAAACGGCAGCACCTGTGGCGGAGGAGCCCACCCGGGTGATCACGCTGGAAAAGCCCGCAGAGCCGCCTGCGGTGGAGCTGCCCGAAGAGCCTGCGCCGGAGCCTGTAAAAGAGCGGCCTGCCCCTGCCGCACCCGCTGCGGCGCGCCGGGTGCTGATCTCCGGCGGCGACCGGGGCATCGGTGCTGCCGCTGCCCGCGCCTTTGCGGCAGCAGGGTATCAGGTGGCGGTGCTCTACCACCAGAACGCAGCTGCTGCCGCTGCGCTGGAACAGCAGCTGCCCGGGTGCATCGCCATCCAGTGCGATGTAGCCAGCCGCGCCAGCTGTGAGCTGGCGTTCCACGCAGTGGAGCAGGCCATGGGCAGGGTGGATGTGTTGGTGTGCAACGCCGGCATCGCGCAGCAGAAGCTGTTTACCGACATCACCCCGGAGGAGTGGCAGCGGATGCTGGACGTGAACCTGAGCGGTGCGTTCCATTTGTGCCAGCTGGCATTGCCCGGCATGATCCGCCGCAAGCAGGGCCGCATTCTGACCGTGAGCAGTATGTGGGGCCAGACCGGCGGCAGCTGCGAGGTGCACTATTCCGCCGCGAAGGCCGGGCTCATCGGTCTGACCAAGGCACTGGCGAAGGAAGAGGGCCCCAGCGGCATTACGGTGAACTGCGTAGCGCCCGGGGTCATCGAGACTGACATGATGGCGGCTTTTACCGCCGAGGACAAGGCGGCGCTGGCCGAGGAGACCCCTGTGGGGCGGCTGGGCACCCCGGAAGAAGTTGCAAAGCTGCTGGTCTTTTTGGCCGGCGAGGATGCCGGATACATCACCGGACAGGTGTTCGGGGTGAACGGCGGCCTTGTGATCTGATGCACAGGGCAATATTACAGGAAATTCCCCGGAGTGGGAAGGAGAGAAAAAATGGGCATGACTTTGAAGGAACTGTTGACTAAGGGCGAGGGCACCCTCTCTGCACAGGAGGCCAAGGCGTTGGCGGCACAATGCCGCATGGATGTAGACACCCTCTACACCCTGCTGGAGGAGCGCGGCATTAAGGTCCTGGAGGAAGAGAACGAGCCGAGTCTGGACGTGGACAGCATCATTGCTGAGGTGGAGAACGCCGAGAACAACAACGATGACATGGGCCTTGCCGATGAAAACGAAGAGGATGCCGAGGAGAACCCGGCAGACCTGAAGGCTGCCATGGATGAGCTGCTGGACGACCCGGTGAAGAACTACCTCAAGCAGATCGGTCAGATCCCGCTGCTGAGCGCCGAGCAGGAGGTGGAGCTGAGCCGCCGCATCCATGCCGGTGCCGAGGCTGCACACATTTTGCAGGCAGACCGCCAGAAGTACGGCGCACCGGAGTACATCAAGAAGAACAGCGCCCGCTTCTCCTTTGAGGAGGACGAGAACAGCCGCAGCTACACCGAGGATCTGGACGAGGACGGCGAAAAGTCCGCCGAGGATGCCGAGGAAAAGGCAGACGAGGAAAAGGCCATGGAGGCCGTGGAGAACGGCCCCCTGAGCGAGGAGCGCCGTCAGGAGCTGCTCAAGACCCGCCGCGACGGCCTGAACGCCCGCCGCAGCCTGAGCGAGGCAAACCTGCGTCTGGTGGTGTCCATCGCCAAGAAGCATGTCGGCCATAATCTGGCTTTCCTTGACCTCATTCAGGAGGGCAATATCGGCCTGATCAAGGCCGCCGAGAAGTTCGACTGCGACCGCGGCTTCCGCTTCTCTACCTACGCTACCTGGTGGATCCGTCAGGCCATCACCCGCGCCATCGCGGATCAGGCCCGCACCATCCGCATCCCGGTGCATATGGTGGAGACCATCAACCGGATGCGTCAGGCCACCAACCAGCTGGTGTACCAGAACGGTCACGAGCCCACCCCGGAAGAGCTGGCAAAGGCCATGGACATGAGCGTGGAGCGCGTGCGCGAGATCCAGCGCATGGCACAGGAGCCTGCAAGTCTGGAAAGCCCCGTGGGTGAGGAAGAGGATTCCTCTCTGGGCGATTTTGTCGCGGACGAAAACGCCGAAGCTCCCGGCAAGGCAGCTGACCGCGCCATGGTGGCACAGCAGATCAATCTGGCGCTCAAGAGCCTGACCCCCCGCGAGGAAAAGGTCATCCGCCTGCGCTTTGGTCTGGACGATGGACGTCCCCGCACGCTGGAAGAGGTCGGCCGCGACTTCGGCGTCACCCGTGAGCGTGTGCGCCAGATCGAAGCCAAGGCCATCCGCAAGCTGCATAGCCGCAAGTGCCTGACCCTGCTCAACGGCCTGATCGAGTAATAATATGTATTTTGGGATAGCAGAACACCCGCGTGGGTTCTGCTATCCCTTTTTCATGGGGGAAAAACCCGCCCGTGAAAAAGGGGTTCTGAAAAGCCCGCAGGCTTTTCAGAACCCCAAATTAAAAATCATTTTTCCGCTGATGATGCGCAAAGCGAAGCGGAGCGCATTCCAGATCGTTTTTCAGTACGAGCTCAGCCCAAGGCTTACGTCCAGCGCCTGATCCACCCGCTTCTGGTCGGCAGCGGTGATCTGCCCGGCGCGCTCCCGCAGGCGGTGCTTATCCAGCGTGCGGATCTGCTCCAGCAGCACCACGCTGTCTTTGGCAAGGCCGGTGTCCGCCGCCCGGATGTTGATGTGGGTGGGCAGGCGGGTCTTGTCCAGCCGGGATGTAATGGCCGCCGCGATTACAGTGGGGCTGTGCCGGTTGCCGATCTCGTTCTGTACGATCAGCACCGGGCGCACACCGCCCTGCTCCGAGCCCACCACCGGCGAAAGGTCGGCGTAGAAAACTTCTCCTCTGTGTACCTCCATGGAATCTCCCTCCTGTTTGTCTGGAGGATGTGCCCCGCTATGTGATGCGTCCGGCGCATCCTGTCTGCTCTCAGTATGCGCAGGCGGGGTGCGGCTTATGCAGTGCGGGGGCGATATTCCATTGTATGCACAAGGGGCGGTCAGTTTTCCTCTTCCAGCGTGCAGAAGGCCAGCGCCATGCCGCCCTCGTGGCTCAGGGAGAGCCGGGCCCGCAGCCGGTGCTGCGCCACCCATGCGGCGGTCTGCCCGCTGAAGCGGTAGGCCGGGGCACCGTTTTCCTGCCGGACGGCCTCGATCTCACATAGAGAAAAGGGTTCCCGCAGGCCGGTGCCCGCCGCCTTGAGAAAGGCCTCCTTGGCGGCAAAATCTGCGGCGGCGCTGGCAAGGCGGTGGGCATTCAGCGGCGCAGGGGACGCCTCCAAAAGCCCCAGCGCCGCCTGCTCGGCCGGGCCGTACACCCGGCGTACAAAGGCCGCTGCGTGGGCAGAGGAAAGGCTTTTTTCCAGATGGGAAAGGCTGCACAGGTCGCAGCCGATGCCGTAAAGCATACAAAGGCTCCTTTCGCGGGCAGAATGCCGCCCGGACATCGTTCATCTTGCCGGAACAATGCTGGAAATTTTGTGCAGGATGTGCAAATCCAGCGTAATTATCTTGAAGTTTCGGCGCATTTCGTGTACAATGGGACTAGTTTCAACCGAAGGGGGTGTATTGCGTGGGAGACGCAACTGCGATTTTCTCCATCCACGATAAAAAGGACTATGAGATCCACGAGATCGTACAACAGGTGTACGATGCTTTGAAGGAAAAAGGCTATAACCCGGTCAATCAGCTGGTGGGCTACATTTTGTCCGAAGACCCTACCTACATTACGACCTATAAGAATGCCCGTGCCATGATCCGCAAGGTGGATCGTGACGACCTGCTGCAGGCTATGCTGCGCAGCTACCTCAACGTGTAATACGGTCCTTTTCAGCCCCGCTGTCTTGCAAGACGGCGGGCTTTTTTGTGTGACCATTTTAATCGTTTTCCACCAGCGGCAGGGTGAAGATCTGGTTCACCACCACCTCGTACTCCCACGGCTCCCGCAGCTTTTTCAGCTGTTTTTCCAGCTTTTCCGCCCCGGCAAAGCAGTGGACGAGATAGAACCAGTGCCCTTTCATCCGGCTGATGGCGCAGCCTGCGCTGCCGAACAGTTCAGTGTAGCCGTGGTACAGGTCGGTCAGGTAGCCCCGCAGCTCCTCCTTTGTGGCGGGTGCACCGCCCCGTGCTTTGCGGAAGAGTGCAGGGTCTGCGATGAGCCCGCGCCCTACCATGATGCCGGACAGGGCGGGGAACTCCTCTTCCAGCGCGTGGAGCTGGGCGGCGGTGGTCACATCGCCGTTGTAGCACACCGGCATGGTGCACCGGGGTAGCGCAGCGGCAAAGGCGGCGCGGTCGGCCTGTCCGCGATACTGCTGCCGCATCACCCGGGGGTGGATGGTCAGCTCCGAGATAGGGTAGCGGTTATAAATTTCCAGAATGGCGGCAAACTCCTCCGGTTTCTCCACGCCCAGCCGGGTCTTGACCGAAACAGGCCCCTCGGTGCGGGAGAATACCCCGTCCAGAAAGGCGTCCACCTTGGCCGGGTCCCGCAGCATCCCGGAGCCCTTGCCCTTGGCAGTTACCGTCCCGGCGGGGCAGCCCAGATTCAGGTTCACCTCGGTATAGCCCAGCGCCCGCAGCTGACCGATCATCCATGCAGCCAGTTCGCCGTCCTTCGCCAGCAATTGCGGGATGACCGGCGCACCCGGGTTTGCCTCCGGGGCAAGCTCTGCCATCTTCTTTTTAATGAGCACCCGGTTCTCCGGCGGGGAGATAAACGGCGCGTAATAGCGGTCGGCAGCGCCTTGTGCGCCGAACCATTTCTGATGGGTCTGCCGCCAGACCCGGTCTGTGAACCCCTCCATGGGGGCAGCATAATAAAGCATGGGCGTTTCTCCAAACGATTTTTGTTACCGGTATTGTAGCATAAAATTGCGTGAGGGGAAAGGGGAGGGGACGGGGGATGTTCTCTTTTGACACCAAAAGAGAACCAGAAAAGTGCCAGCGATTTCGA
>OLXI01000873.1_pt1 | contig 16150 bp, 12 predicted proteins | sample 1674181 | NCBI WGS metagenome assembly OLXI01 (sample SAMEA103958148, study PRJEB25191) | human gut metagenome | reverse complement strand
GCGTCCACGCCGCCGGTCGGGATGAATTTGATCCCGCCGAACGGCGCGGAAAGCGACTTCATCGCTTTCAGTCCGCCGTAAACGCCCGCCGGGAAGAATTTGACCACGTTCAGGCCGAGCTTCATCGCGGCCATAATTTCGGTCGGAGTCACGCAGCCGGGCGTGATGGGGACGTTTCGCTCCACGCACCAGCTGACCACCTCCGGATCAAAGCCCGGAGAGACGATGAATTTTGCGCTGCATTCCAGAGCCTGCTTGCACTGGTCAAGCGTGATAACTGTGCCAGCACCGACCAGCATTTCCGGGCAGTTTTCCGCGACCGCCTTGATGGAACCCGCTGCAGCAGCCGTGCGGAACGTGATTTCCATCACGTCCACGCCGCCGGCAAGCAGCGCCCTCGCGGTCGGAATGGCATCTTTTGCGTCATCCAGAACGACTACTGGCACAACACCAGTGCTCCGGAATCGATTTAAACTATCTTTCATATCCATATCCTCTCAATCAACATTGCCGGTTTCGCGGTAGCTGCGCCAGACATTTTCAAAAAAGTCGTCCGTCTGCGGGATTGGACGCACTGTGCGCCATGTGCAGTGCCAGCCGTCTCCGTCTTTTTGAATCTGCTGCACCAATCCGCGGCGGCTGCCGTCGTCCAGCGCAAATGTGAACGCATCCGGCAGCTGTGCGTAAGGCTTTCTGCCTTGCGGATCGGTATAGAGTGCGCTGCCGCGACTTTTGCCGTACTGCGCAGCATAGTCCGCCATGGCGGAAAGATATGCCTGCTGCGCGAGAAGCAGATCGCGCAGTCCATACGCTGCGGGCAGCTCGTCCGGCGAAGCAATACGCAGGTTATTGTCCAGCGTGCGCAGTTCCTCACCAGCTTCTTTCAAGCACAGCGCAATCTCCGCACTGTTTCGGATCGCGCCGCCGCAGCGACTCATGCGAAGCTGCGCCGCTGCCTTGATTGCCTTGAAATTGCTCTCGCCGCGCAGAATCTGCGTAGAAAAGTCGTTTGCCCATGTCAGCGCATCCCGTGCAGCCGCATCAACGCCCTCCGGCAGCGCGCCGGTGCAGCGGTGGCTGATATACTCCGCTGCGCGGCGGCTGCCCACCTGCCCGGCGTTCAGCGCCGTGCCGCCGGGCCTGCACACGCCGTGCGTCCCGGCCGCCTCGCCCGCAGCGAACAGGCCCTTGATATTCGTCTGCCACCAGCAGTCTACCGCAAGACCGCCGTTATTGTGCTGCGCACAAAGCGCGATCTCCAGCGGCTGCGTCTCCAGATCGACGCCATGCTCGCGGTAAAACTCCACTGCGGGCGCGTTCATGTGCCGCAGCCGTTCGATCGGCGTGCCGAAGCATGCGCCTGCGTGTGTCAGATACTCCCGTGCTTCCGCGTCAAGCTGTGAATAATCAATTTCATCCCCACATGGGTTCCGTCGGAAATCCAGCCAGACGCGGCGGCCCTTGCAGCGCTCCAGATAGACCAGAACATCGATGATCGAGCTTCCGCCCTCGATCTTTTTTACATCAAACGGCCATTGATAGCCCTTCAGGAACAGCTTGCTGAGCATCTCTGCGGGCGTTTTGAAAAAGTCCATCAGAAATTCACGCTCGTCCGTTTGATCGGGCGTTGTGGAGATCATGCGCGGAAGCACCTGCATATAGGTACCCGACACGTTCCAGCGCGGGTGTAGCGAGGCGAGGCCATACTGCCATTCGGTCAGATTTTGGCCGATTGCGCCAGCCTCCAGCGCAATGCCGGTCGAGCCGTGGTGCCCGGCCGGATAGACGCTGTCCGCGTAAATTCCGGCAGGCCCGCCGGTTGCCCAGATGACGTTCCGGCAGTGGATCAGCGCATAGCGTGTTTGTTCCGAACGCGCTGCGCGGTTCAGGCACAAAAGGCCGAGCACCCGCTCGCCGTCCGTCAGAATACGGATAACCTGCATACCGTCCAGCATCGGAACGCCCTCCGCGCATACGGCAGCTTCCAGCATCTGCGTCATTCGTTTGCTGGTATAGGGGCCGGCGCTAGTCGCGCGGCGGCGCGGATCATGGTCGGTTTTGTAGCCGACGTACTCTCCGTAGCGGCTGCGCGGAAATTCCACGCCGAGCTCCGCCAGCCTCAAAAAGCACGGCGCGGAGAGCGCCGCCTCGCACAGCGCGGTATCGCCGTCAACGCACTGACCGTCAAAAAGCGTCTGCGCCATTTCGCGCACACTGTCTCCATCGCCGCCGGAGAGCGTCAGCTTGTAATAGGTCTGCTTGTCGCTGCCGGTATTGCGGCTGGTGCCGCAGAGCCGGTTCTCGGTCAGCAGCAGAATGTCGTGCTGACCGGCACGCCAGAGGCAGTCTGCCGCGTTATAGCCCGCTGCGCCGCTGCCGACAATGGCGGTATTGCAGCGGTAGAGCTGCGCGCAAAGGCCATCTGTGCAAAAAACTTCCTGTTCCATGCGCGTATCCTCTCAGCCTCGGAAATTCGCGGGCTGTGTTTTCTTGGTTTCCAGAAACTCTTTATAAAACGGGCGGAAGGTTTCCGCATCGCGCACCACGCAGCCGGTCGGCTTGTGCGCGCGGATGAGATCGCCGCACATCCCGCACGTCAGGCAGATATGCTTCGGGTCGATACGTCCCTGTTTTATGATTTCATTTGCGAAATCCGGATCGGCAAATGCCATGCGGCCAAAGAGCATGCCGTCGCAGAGGCCCGCTTCCACAGCTCCTGCTGTGTAGAGATCGGAAAACTGCCGCAGATACGTCGGGGCAGAGGCCCAGACGGTCATTTCCGGCACAGCCTGCTTGACTGCTCCGATTCCGTGGATCATTCGTGCAAGGCCGGTAAACGGGTGCTCGTCCGGCTGATATTTTCCGGCGTCAAACGGGCGCGTGACGTGCGTTGTGGCATAGGGATTGCCCATGGTCAGATCGACCATGGAAAGGCCAAGCTCATCGTGCAGTTCACGCACCAGCCGTACCGGTTCTGCCAGATCGGGCGTCAGTCCGGAGCCCTCGCTCACGCCGAAGCCATACGGCCATGCGTAGCCGTCGTAAATACCAAGGCGCGATGTGACCATAAAATCGTCTGTTTCATAGACCTTTGCCGCGCGGATCGCATTTTTGAGCAGGCGCGTCCGGTTCTCATAGCTGCCGCCGTATGCACCCGGCCTCGTAAAGGCAGACGTCAGTTCTGCCAGCAGATACCCGTGACAGGACTTGATATCCACAGCGTCAAATCCGGCCTCGCGCGCGAGAAGCGCCGCCTCGCCGAATTTTTCCTCCAGCGCCTTGAGGTAGTCGTCCGTCACGATGCAGCTGTTGTCCGCCGCGCGGTACTGCTCCAGCTCCGGATGGCGGTACGCGATGATAGGCGCAGGCTTGTTGTCAGGGTTGGAATACCTGCCGCTGTGGTTGGCCTGCATGACCAGATACGGTGCGAAGCCGTTCACCTGAAGGCCCGCTTCCTTGACGGCCTGCGTCAGACGCTTGTAGCTGTCAAGATTCTCGCGGCACAGATAAAGCTGCGTCGCGGAGGAACGCCCCTCCGGGACAATGGAGATCGCCTCAAACCAGATGATCGCACTGCCGCCTTTCGCTTCACGCAGGTAGCGGCGCGCAGTAAAATCCGACGGCGAGCCGTCCGGCAGGGAGTCCGCGCCCTCCATCGGCGCGATACCGAGCCGGTTCGGGAAAACATGCTTGCCTACGCGCAGCGACTCGGCCAGAGCATGCGTATCCGCCGCAAACGGCAGCGATACGCCGAGCGCGGCAGCGGTCTGTTTTATTTCGTCCAGTGTTTTGTAGTGAAATTTCTCGTGCATAACCAGCCTCACAGTCTTTTGATGTGGAACCCGCCGTCAACGTCGAGGTAGCTGCCGGTCGTATACAGAAAATCGTCGCCCGCGAACACGGAAACTGCGTTTGCAATATCCTCAGGCGTACCCCAGCGTGCGATGGGAAACGCACCGTCCGCGATGAGCTTATCGTATTTCCCGGTAACCGTGCTGGTCATGTCCGTGGCGATGACGCCCGGACGGATCTCATTGACCAGTATACCTTCTCCGGCCAGCCGGTCGGCAAACAGCGTCGTCAGCATGGAGACGCCTGCCTTGGACACACAGTATTCACCCCGGCTGACGCTGGATACCTCCGCCGAGCAGGAGGAGATATTGATGATCGTGCCGCGCTTTTTGCCGATGGGCTCCTGACGGAGCATCTGCTTTGCCGCTGCCTGCGTCAGAAACAGGTTGCCCTTTGTGTTTGTACCGACCACGCGCTCGAAGCTCTCCTCCGTCATCTCCAGCAGATCAGCGCGCACCTTCGGCGCGACGCCCGCGTTATTGACAAGCACGTCGATACGGCCAAACTGTCGGACCGTTTCTTCGATCAGATGCAGTCGGCTGTCATGGTCTGCGATATCGCAGCGGATATAGCGCCATTCGACACCGTCCGCAGTCAGCCCTGCCAGCGCCTGTTCATATTTTTCCTGCGGTCCGGTCGCTGAAACAACGACGCGGAACCCATCCCTGCCCAGCCGCCGCACAATGGCGTAGCCGATGCCGCGGCTGGAGCCGGTGACGATCGCAACTTTCTTCATGATGTTGTCCTCCAAAGACAGAGCGGAGAGAAGCGGCCGCTGCCGTTTCCCTCCGCCTGTCATTGCTCGTTATTCAGGTCTTGTTAAGCTATCGGTTAGCCCTTCCATGCAGCGTATGCGGTGTTCATGATCTCGCACCAGCGGGCTGCGCCGTACTCGTTCAGGCATTCATCCTGGAACTTGGCGTATTCTTCCTCGGTCAGAGGACGGGTACCCTCAATAAAGTCCTGAATCTGAGCGTTGCAATATTCACTCAAAGCAGTCATAATGTCGGACTTCTCTGCTTCTTCCTCAGTGGTGAAGTAGCTGGCGGGGATCACGGGATCCAGATCCATCAGCCATTCGTTCTCGCTGTACAGCTTGTAGCCGGGGTAGCTGTACGGACCGTAGTAAGTCAGAGCGTACAGATCGGTATCGGTGACGACATTGAAGATGCCGAGCCATGCAGCCTTATACTCGTCGATATCGATGGGGTCGCCCGGGGTCTGGTAGTTGTTGAGAACGGTCGGGATATTCTCGTTGAGAACTGGCTCGCCGTCAACGTAGTCGAAGGTCACGCCCTCTTCGCCATAGTTGGCGTCGATGATGGACTCGTCGGAATAGATGTAGTTGAGAATCTGCATGCAGATCTCCGGATACTTGGTATCGGCGTTGATGCCAAGCTGGTAGTTGACGTCGATGGAACTGAAGGCGTAGGTCTTGGGCTTGAAGCCGTCAGCGGTAACAGGCATGGCGATGGGGCCGAGCTCATAGGCGGCGTTCGGATCCTCGCCGCGGACAGCGTTGGTGAAGTCCTCACTGCGAGTCAGATAATCGAAGGTAACAGTCGCCTTGCCGGTGGACATCTTTTCTTCCCACATTTCCGTGCTGTTCAGCGCGTATTCGGGATCCATCAGCCCTTCAGTATAAAGCTGATTGAGCCAGACAAGCTCATTGTACAGATGCTCATCGTTGCCTTCAAACGTATACTTACCTTCGTTTGCGTTCCAGCCCACAACACCGCCCATAGAGGCGCCGAAGATGGAAGCAAAGTTGGTCACAAGGGAGCCGACGCCGTTACGGACGGAGAAAACGTAGCTTCCGGTCTCTTCCTTCATGGCGCGCATCAGGTCGGTCAGGCTTTCGATGGTGCCGTCGTATTCAAAGCCAAGGTCATTGATGATGTCCTTGCGGGCCAGCAGGCCGAACCAGTAAACCGGAGTGGAATACTGACGGACGGTGGTGTAGATCTTGCCGTTGTCGGAATAAGTAATGGCTTCACGAACCTTTTCGGTATCGATGTACTTGGCGATATTGGGATAATCCTGCCAGTAATCTTCGATGCAGAGCAGCAGATCCTGATTGACATAGCGCTTGGCTTCGTCCGCGCCGTGGATCATGAAGAGATCGGGAGCAGTGCCGGAGGCCATAGCCAGATTCAGCTTCTCCTTATAGGTAGCTTCTTCGCCGCCCCAGTTGAGCCAGTTGATCTTGATGCCGAGCGTTTCTTCCAGCTTCTTGCAGGCTGCAAATGTATCGGTATCAACGGGATGCGTGGATTCCTCGTAAGCGATGCTGATTTCGATCGGTTCCGCATCGGAGGAGGGAGCAGGGGTATCGGTAGTGCTGCTGGAGTCGGACGTATCCGCCGGGTCTTCGGCGGCGGGTGCGGGGGTCTCGGCGGTCTTGGCGCAGCCAGCAAGCATACCGGCAAGCATCAGGACGGCCAGAAGAAGTGCGATCAGTTTCTTTGCCATTTTCGTTCTCCTTTTTCAAGTTTCAGATTGTTCTATAATAAACACATTTCGTGCCTATTACAATGTCAAGTGCTTCCACGTTTAACCCTTTACCGCGCCAAGCATAATACCCTTTACCAGATATTTTTGGATCAGTGGGTAGAGGATCAGCATCGGGATCATCGCCAGAATGACGACCGCATACTTGAGTGACTGACCGAGCACCACTTCGCCAGCCTGCAGCGCGCCTTCCGACTCACCCGTCAGAACGATGGAGCGAATGACCAGCTGCAGCGGGTGTAGCTTCTTGTCTGTCAGATAGATAAACTCATTGAACCAGGAATTCCAGCGGTTGACCGCGAAAAGCAGTACCACCGTGCTGATGATTGGCTTGGAAAGCGGAATCGTGATTTTTGTAAAGACATGAAAGTCGTTTGCACCGTCAATGAATGCCGATTCCTCCATGGACGTGGGGATCTGCTCAAAAAAGGTACGCATTAAAATGATGGTATAGGGGCTGCACGCCGCGGGAAACAGGACGGCCCAGATCGTGCCGTTGAGTCCCATTTTCGTCATGTTGATATAGCTGGCGATCAGGCCGCCGCTGAACAGCATGGTGAAGACGAAAAAGACGTTGAAAAATTTTCTCCCACGCAGATAAGACTTGGACAGCGGATAGGCCGTCAGCATGGTGATAGCCAGCGAAAGCACCGTATCCATGAAAGTATAACGGATCGTGTTCCAATAGGAGCGGAGGAACCCGTCATACGCAAACGCGCGCTTATACGATTCAAGATTAAAGCCAACCGGCCAGAGCCATACCCTACCCTGCGAGACGGACAGACGCGAACTGAGCGAGATCGCCAGGACATTGAGAAACGGGAAAATAATCATCAGGCAGAAAAGCGTCAGTACGATGGCGCAGAACACCTTGTCGCCCGCAATCTTTTTATGGATTCTGTGTGTTTTTCTCATGATACTTTCCTCAAATCAGACTGGTTTCCGTCAGCTTTTTGGAAATCTTATTCGTGACCAGCACAAGAATAAGCCCGATCAGTGACTGGAACAGACCGACCGCAACGGAATAGCTGTAATCTGTGTTCAAAAGACCCACGCGGTAGATATAGGTGCCGATGATGTCCGCTGTGGGGTAGAGTTTTTCGTTGTACAGCAGCATGACGCGGTCCGTGCCGCCGGAAAGCAGATAGCCAAGGTTCATGATGAACTGGATCGAGATCGTCGATGCAATTCCGGGCAGCGAAACATGCCAGATCTGCTGGAGCTTATTCGCACCGTCCATTCTGGCTGCCTCATAGAGCGAGGAGTCGATACCGGCCAATGCAGCGACATAGATAACGGAGCCCCAGCCCGTTTCCTGCCAGATACAGATAAAGTTGTAGATCGTGCGGAAGTATTTCGGGTCACTCAGGAATTTCAGCGGCGTTCCGCCGAGCTTTTCAATGATCTGATTGATGGTGCCGCTCGGCATCAGGAACTGATTAAAGATTGAAATGACGACGACGCCGGATAAGAAGTGCGGCAGATACGCGATCGTAGTTGCACTCTTGCGGAACACGCCCTTTTCGCGGAATTCGTTGATCATCAGCGCGAAGATAATATTGATTGGCGTCGTCCAGAGCATATTGAATACATTCAGCAAAAGCGTATTGCGGATGAGCCGCCAGCAGTTTTTATAGCGGAAGAAGCGCTTGAAGTTTGCAAGGCCGACCCACTCGCTGCCGAAAATGCCCTTTTTGAAATTGTAATTTTCAAATGCCATAAGCAAGCCGACCATGGGCTTGTACATAAACAGGAAGAACATGATAATTCCTGGTATGAGCATGACGTACAGGATCCAGTGCTGCCGCACATAACTCCATGTGCTGCCTCGACGGGCGGGAAGCCGCTCAGCAGTATTCTGTTTCTTTGTGGTCACTTGCAAAACCGTATCTCCCTCTTGTGTCCGAAATCATTTGCTCCCGATCCGGCCCTCCGGCCTGACCGCGTTTTGAGCATAGCATGGGATACGCCGACTTGTAAATTCTCCATTTTCTACGGCAATATTCATTTTTCCACCGCCTTGCAGCATCTGTCCCATTCTTTCTGCGATCCAGTGGAAAATGGTTGCCCCCGGTAGAAATATGAGAGTTGCGGCAGATGGCGGCAGCGGTTATACTTAAAATAGATTTTTTAGATACTGCTGAGGTTTTTCTATGAAACGCTTTTGGAGCTGCATCTGCGGCTTTGTTTCCGAACACGATCTATTTTTCCGGCTGTTTCTGATTCTGTTTGGCTGCATCATTCTGCCGGTTTCTATCGCGTGCATTGCATTCAACTGGCAGGCGGAGAATCTGGTGCGCACGCAGACCGAGCGAACGAACAGCGCATATCTCACAAGCCTTTCCACGCAGCTTGAATCCGCTCTGAACGCACAGCGGATGCAGATGCTGGATTACTCCGTGAAGGAAACGCTGACCGGCAGCTTCCGGTCAAACAAGTTTACAAAGGACGCAACAACGCTTCTGACCAATGCACTGTCATCCAATGAAAACCTTGAAGCGGTTTTTGTCCTCGATCCCGGCACCAATCGCATTGCCTCAAACATCGGCTGCTTTGACGCGGAGATCTATTTTTCAAAGTATTGCAGATTCCCCGGCTACTCCTTTGAAGAACTTTACGGTACGCTGTGCGAAAACCGCGCATTTTCATTCATCGGCGCACTGGATTATACACGATACAGCCTTGTGAAAAATCGGCAGGACAGCCGCGCGCTCCTGCTGCTGTACACCTACTTTCCCGAGCAATCATACGGCACGAACCGCGTCATGGGCTTTGTTCTGTCGCCGTCACTGGCAGAAGCACTGCTGGACGACCGCTTTCTGGAACGCCAGGGCGACATCTGCATTTTTGATGCCGCAGGCGCACCAGTTTGCTCGACTTTTGCGCAGACTGACAGCCTGCCCCTGTTTGACGACAGCGAGGTTCACAACTGCCGTATCGGAGACACCGATTATCAGGTGCAGTCCCTCTCCGGTGCCTACGGTCTGCGGTATATAAGTGTCATCCCGACAAGCGAATATTATTCCGGCCTGCAGCCGATCCGCAGCTTTACTCTGCTGCTGATTTTGATCCTGCTGGTGCTGATCGTGCTGATCTCCGCAATTTTCTCCAGCCGCATCAGCCGTCCCATCATCCGTCTGGCAAACAGCTTTTCTGAGCCTCCGATCGACGATCCCCGCTCGGCTGCCATTGAAAGCACCGCCGTTTACCGCAGCATCCGTTCCAATATCAACGAAATCCGTGCCTCCAACGAGAAACTCTCTACGCTCATGAAAAGTGGGCAGGAACAGCTGCGCAGCAATTTACTCCTTGACATTCTGCGTGGTCGGCCGCAGGATGAGGCTCTGCTGTCCTATCAACTCGCTGAATTGGGTGCGCAGTTTCCACACAAGTACTATACGCTCGTGCTTTTATCGTTCGATTTCTACAAGCGCGCATATCTGGACTACACGCCGGTGGAGTTGGCGCACATGCAGGATGGCATCTGCAAGCTGACAGCTGCGTGGACGTATCCCTTCGAGCAGAAGATCGAATATATGGAGTGCTTGCCCCGCACATTTGCGTTCATCGTCAATATGGATGAATTGAACCTTACTGCACTGCACAGGGAGCTTACGCAGATCCTGCATCTAGCCGATATTGAAAATGACCAGCTGCGGCTGATTTTTGTGACGACATCCTTTGTCAACCGGCTTGAAGAACTGCCAGAACTGTATCAATCCGCAAAAAATGCTCTGCGCTACCGTGTGCTCAACCGCCAGAGACAGCTTATCCAGAGCATGCACCTTCCGTCTGCCGGAGAGTATCCCTCCTTCCTTACGGACGAAAACAAGAATTATATCACAAATTACATCACCAGCGGCAACGCAGACGCTGCCAAGAGCTATATTGTCGCACTTATCGAGCAGAGCGCGGAAAACGGCATTCCTTATGAGCATCTGATCACGTCGTTTTCCTCGATTCTTTCCCTGATCGCGCAGATCCTGACTGCGCGCAGCATCCCGTTTTTCCCGCTCTTTGATGCAGACCCGTTCGCAGAACTCAGCTCGCTCAATAATCTTGATGAAATCGGCGACTTTTTCCGCTCCGTCTGCACAAAGGCGACTGCCGCACTCCTTGAGCGTCAGCAGCAGGAGTCCGATATTCTTCGGCGGTCGCTGGACTACATCGCAAGAAACTATCATAACCGCATCTCGCTCGACGACGTCAGCGCCTATGTCGGCTACTCTCCCAAGTATTTTTCACGCTACTTCAAGGATCAAACCGGCATTACCTTTGTCAACTATCTCAACCGTCTGCGCATTCAGGCAGCAAAGGAGTTGCTTGCTGACCCGAATATCGTCATTAAGGACGTCGCCGCGCGGGTCGGTTTTGAGAATATCAACACCTTCTTCCGCGTCTTCAAGCAGTTTGAGGGCGTTACGCCGGGCCAGTACCGTGCTGCGCATGCACCGGCGCAGGAGGATGAACAGTCATAAGAAGAAAAACATATGTATTCTTTCGGTATGATTGGCACCGGCATCATCGCCGGATGTCATCTTGAGGCAATCGCCGCGCACACGCGCACACGCCTTGCCGCGGTAGCGGATGTCGTCCGGCCGCGTGCGGAGGCCGCAGCAGCGCCCTTTGGTGCAGCCGTCTACACAGACTATCATCAAATGCTGGAAAACGAACATCTGGATGCCGTGATCATCAATCTGCCGCATGGTCTGCATGAGCCATGCGCCATTGACTGTGCCGAACATGGCGCGCACATTCTATTGGAGAAACCAATGTCTGTATCACCGGAGTCATGCGAGCGGATCATACAGACATGTGAGCGTCATCATGTTCTGCTTCAGATTGGCCATGTTCAGCGCTACCGTCCGGAGAATCGCGCGGCACGCGCGATCATCGAATCCGGTGAGTTGGGTGAACTGGTCATGATTGACGATCATTCAACCGGCGAATATTTTACGCCGGAGCGTCCGGCATGGTTTATGACAAAGAAGCTGGCCGGAGGCGGGGTTTCCATCAATTTCGGCGTCCATACGCTTGACCGCTTCTGCTATCTGACGGGGAGCAATCTGTATCCGTCCATTTGTGAGCGTCTGTAAGACAACCGGCGGCGAATATGATCCGGTCGATTTCAGCGGCTACCCCGGAATGTTTGAGGCTCAGATGGAAGATTTCGTCACTGCGATGGATACTGGCCGCGTTCTGTACTACACAGGAGCAGAAGGGAAGCGCTATGTCGAGGTGATCGCCTCCATCTGGTAAGACTGGTGGAAAAATGAGAGCGACTGTGGAATATCGTTGATTTACACAGAAAACGTCGTGTGCTATGCTACAAGCCGTCCCCCAGACGCGCTGCGCAGCCGTCTGCCGGCATTTCAGATCAGACTCAGGAGGAAATACCATGAACAAGAAGCTGAACATCGGCGTCATCTCGTGCAGTGTTATGGCGCAGCTGCACATGAAGGCCGTCATCGACCATCCCAACGCAGAGCTTTATATGATCTGCGATATCAATGAAGCGCTGCTGAATGAAACAGCTGCGAAGTATAACATCAGCCGCAAAACGACAGATTACCGTCAAATGCTTGCAGACCCTGCGGTCGATGCGGTCATTATCGTCACGCCCGACCAGACGCACCGTGAGATCTCGGTTGCAGCACTGGAGGCTGGCAAGCACGTTCTGTGCGAAAAGCCGATGGCGCTGACGCTCGACGATTGCAAGGCAATGATTGACGCAGCGGCAAAGGCAAAAACCAAGATGATGGTTGGGCAGATCTGCCGCTATACGCCCGGCTTTGTCGCGGCAAAGAACCTGATCGAGCGCGGTGAGATCGGCGAGCTGTTCTTTGTGGAAACCGAATATGCACACGATTATGCGCATATTGATGTCGAATGGCGTCTTGATCCGCTGCGCCACGGCTTCCTTGGCGGCGGCTGCCACGCAGTCGATCTGGCTCGCTGGATTGCAGGCGATCCGGAAGAAGTTTTCGCCTACGCAAATCATAAAATGCTGCCCAACTACCCGACAGACGACTGCACCATCGCGGTCATGAAATTCCCGAACAATGTGATCGGTAAGGTATTTGTTTCCACTGGCTGCAAGCGCAGCTATACGATGCGCAGCGTCTTTTATGGAAGCAAGGGCACAATCATCACTGACAACACCAGCCCCTATATGAGCGTTTTCAAGGAAGGACTGGGCAACGGCGATACGATCCTTCAGGATATCAAGGACTACGATCTTCAGACTGTTCCGGTTCAGTACCCGGTCAACATCAGCAGTCACAACACCTCCGGTGAATTGCTGGAGTTCTTGGACTGCATTGTCAATGACAAGCCGATCCGTACAACAGCGCTGGAAGGCGCCAAAACTGTAATCGCAAGTCTTGCGGCAGTGAAGTCCTCCAAGACCGGCATGCCGGTTCGCCCGAATTACAATATTTGATCCCCCCGCTTCTGCGTCTGCAGATATCTGCGGACGCAGAAGCGCATTTTTTACGGAGAAAGGAGACGCGCGAATGCTGCAATGCGGGTTTTATGAAAAAGAAATCACGCCGCCGCTCGGCTCTGATATTCCCGGCTATTTTATGAAACGGCCGAGCACCGGCGTGCTTGACCGTCTCTACGCAAAGGCATTTGCTGTAAGTGATGGAACAACCAGCGCGGTTCTGATTGAGATCGACGCCGTGGAACTTCCGGTCAAAAATCGAGACGCGATCACTGCGCACATCCATGCCATGACCGGCCTCGCGCCGGAGCATGTCGCTGTCTGTGCGACCCATACGCACTATGGCATCCCGGCAGGCGAACCATTCGGTTCAGAGGAAGACGTACCGTTTATGACGGAATTTTGCCGCCTCGCTGCTGACTGCGCAGCGCTTGCTCTCCGGCAAATACAGCCGTGCACGCTGTCTTTTGGCGTTGGAAGTGTCGATGGTATGTCCTTTAACCGCGATTATCTGATGGCTGACGGCAGCGTTCGTACCAATCCCTCAGATGTACCGGTATCCGAAATTGTCCGGCATTATGCGGAAAACGATCCAGAGCTCCCGGTTCTATATGCCGCAAATGCAGACGGACAGCCGCTCGGTGCGCTGATTGGCTTCGCCTGTCATCAGGACTGCATCGGCGGCACACAATACAGCGGCGATTTTTCTTCAGAGCTTTCCCGCCGTCTCAAAGCCCGATACGGCGCGGATTTTGTTTCTGTGTATCTGGCCGCGCCGAGCGGCGACATCAACCATCTGGACTTTATGACCGGCCATGCTACGGACTACCGTGAACTTGGCTGCATACTCGCAGCGGAGGCCGCGCACGTTATCGCCAGCGCAGCGCAGCCGGTCGCATATGCCCGCGTGCAGGCGCAAATACAGCGCATCCGCTGCCGCTACCGGCGGGCAGACGCAGAAACGCTGCGCAGAGCGGAACAGATCGTGGCAGGCGGGCCGGACAATGGACATAATATGCTCGGTACACTGCAGGCCGAACTGCTTGTAGCCTATGAAAGAAAAGCAACCGCTGCACATTGGTATGAGGGTGAACTTCCGGTACAGGTGTTTCTGATTGGCGATCTGCCCGTTTTTATCATGCCGGGAGAGTTGTACCATCAATTTGGGCACACGCTGAAGGATGCGTGCGGTGGTCGTTGTTTGATTGCGACATTGTCAAACGGCTTTTTCGGTTACATTCCTGTGCCCGAACTGTTTGACACAGACGTGTATCCGGTGCAGTTGTGTGAAGGAAGTATGTGGCAGCCGGAGGCAGGTGCAATGCTTACGGACTGCGCGATCAAAATGCTGCAGCATATGATGGAGGAAGAAACATGCTGAATACCGGACTGGTTTCCGTTACGTTCCGCGATAAAACGCCGGAAGAAATCATTTCCACAGTCAAACAATGCGGTCTTGAAGGCATTGAGTGGGGCGGGGACGTTCATGTTTTGCCGGGCGACGTTTCGCGTGCGCGCGAGATCCGGCACCTTACCGAGCAAGCCGGGCTTGCCGTCTGGGCCTACGGCTCTTATTTTGAGGCTGGTGAACAGACACCGGATCTGTTTCCACCGGTGCTGGAAAGTGCAAAGGCGCTCGGTGCCCCGTGCATCCGCATCTGGGCTGGTACCAGAGGTTCAGCACAGGCAGACCCGGAGTATGTACAGCGCGTGATCTCCTGCACACAGGCGATCTGCGACATGGCCTCAACCGCTGGGATCGATATCTGCTATGAATATCATCCGAATACGCTGACAGACAACTGCGATTCTGCCGTGCAGACACTCCGCAGCGTCGCACGGGATAATCTGCATCTGTACTGGCAGCCGAACTCCCGGCTTTCACAGGCGGAGAATCTGCACGCGCTCCGAACAGTCCAGCCATATCTGTATCATGTCCATGTATTCTATCTGGACAGCGTCTACAACCGTTTCCCACTGGCCGAAGGTGCATCCATATGGCAGGAATATCTCGATATCATCCGGCAGGACGGCAAAACGCGCAGTCTGATGCTGGAATTCGTGAAGGACGACTCGTTTGAGCAGATGGCGCAGGATGCAGCAGCGCTCCGTGCGCTTGTCCGTGAGGCCTGATGGAAAAGGCGGTATTTTTGATGAAAAGTATTTTGATCGGCGATCCGGCTATGTGTAAACACGCATTTCCCGCATCCGTGCGTGCGCAGCTGGGCGCATGGACGCAGCTTCCGGATGCACCTGTGACAAGGGAAGAAATTCTGGCACAGCCGGACTTATACCGCGATACGGAGTTGATTTTCTCCACATGGGATATGCCGCATTTTACACGCGAGGAGCTTCAGGAATGCTTTCCCGCGCTGCGCGCAGTGTTTTATGCGGCCGGCTCTGTGCAGCACTTTGCTCGGGAATTTCTGGCGGCAGGCGCGCACGTTTTTTCTGCCTGGGCGGCAAACGCCATTCCTGTTGCAGAGTATGCCGCAGCGCAGATTCTGCTTGCAAACAAGGGATTTCATTATGCCGTGCGCGCCAGTCGGTCGCCTGAAGGACGCCACAGGGCGCTGGAACGTTTCTGGCAGATGCCCGGCAGCTTCGATACGCCGGTCGGTATTCTTGGTGCCGGCATGGTTGGCCGGTCGCTGATCGGTCTGCTGAAGCAGCACCGGCTGGATCTGTGCGTCTATGACCCGTTTCTCTCTGACGAAGTGCGGCGGGCCGTGTTCCATGGCTACGCCGACAAGACCGCCGCGCTCGGCGCAATGAGCGGGCAGGAGAATCGCTGCCCCGTCTGCGGCGAGCAGATGACGGCGGGAAAATGGTACCCGCAGCAGGGACGGCGGTATCTGTCCCGCGCCAGATGCGAAACGGATGGCGAGTTTTATATCCGTATCCGTCTGGTGCAGGAGGACGGCACGCTGCGCGTCAGCCGTCTGGTCTACGAGCCGACCGAGCAGGTCACGAAAAGCTACACCGCACTCAGCCAGAAGCCCCGCGCACACCGTGCCCGCCGCCGCAGGCCCGCACGCGTCAAGGCAAAGCCGACAGAGCCGAAAAACGGATAAGAAAAATCGCCATGCCCGGCAGTTGTGCTGAGCATGGCGATTTTTTAAGTCTCTTGGGGTTTTGCAGGCTTTTTATCAAAGCCATGAACCCAGTCGGAGAAGTGGTAATAAAGGAAATAGACAATCGAACTGAGCGACCATGTGATGGGATAGGCCATGTAGATATACTGGATCTCGTGGACGATGCCCATGACGATGGTGATATATGCGATACGCACCACGCACCAGAACAGCAGCATGATAACCATCGGCACGAAGGCCTTGCCTG
>OLXI01000870.1_pt1 | contig 16184 bp, 9 predicted proteins | sample 1674181 | NCBI WGS metagenome assembly OLXI01 (sample SAMEA103958148, study PRJEB25191) | human gut metagenome | reverse complement strand
CGTGACGGATTGGAAACTGCATATATCGATGGTAATATTGCATCTGAGATATCATATAAGCCGGGCTTTGTTTCAAATAATCACAGGGAAGGCAAGAAAGTTATTTCAGTCATAGAGAGTGAACTTCTAAAATGTGATAAGTTTCAGATAAGTGTGGCATTTATTACTTTGGGCGGTGTAACACCGCTTCTTCAGACGTTGAAAGAGCTTGAGAGAAAAGGTGTTCCAGGGGAGATATTGACCTCAAACTATTTGGATTTTAGTGAGCCTTTGGCTTTGGAGAAATTGCATTCTCTGAAGAATATAAAGATTAGAATGTATGATACAAGATCTGCTAACAACGGCTTTCATACAAAGGGATATATATTCAGAGAGGAAGAAATATACAGGATCATAATTGGCAGCTCGAATATTACCAGTGCTGCACTCACGACCAATAGAGAATGGAATACGAAGCTTGTCTCCACGGCACAGGGAGAGATGTCAGAGGATATATTAAGAGAATTTGACGAGTTATGGAACTCAGAATATGCTCTGGACTATGATGTGTTTTATGAGGAATATAAGCAGAGATACGATATAATCAAAGCTCAAAGGAAAATCGCTTCAGAGGGAAATATTACCTCATTGGAGAGATATAAATTAAAACCAAACAGCATGCAGGTGAGATTTATTGCTAACCTTAAAGCTATATTGGAGAATGATGAGAAGAGAGCACTTCTTATAAGTGCCACTGGTACGGGAAAGACTTATGCGTCGGCATTTGCAATGCGTGAACTTGGATTTAAGAGAGTGTTATTTCTTGTCCATCGAGCGTCACTTGCTGTACAGGCAAAGAAATCGTATCAGAGAGTTTTCGGCAGTACGATTTCTGTAGGGTTGGTTGGTGCTGGCTATCATGAATACGATAGAGATTATATATTTGCCACTGTGGAGACGTTAAATAGGGATGTGCATTTGCAAATGTATGATCCAGCCGAGTTTGATTGTATTATTCTGGACGAGGCCCACCATAGCTCGGCAAATACATATCAGAAGGTTATGAATTACTTTACTCCACGTCTATTCCTTGGTATGACAGCTACGCCTGACAAGAGGAATGACAATGATTCTGGGGAAAATATTTATGAGATATTTAATCATCAGATAGCCTATGAGATTCGTCTGCAGCAGGCAATGGAAGAGGACTTGCTGTGTCCATTTCACTATTTTGGAATTACTGATTTATCCGTTGTACAGGATACCAAGTCAAAGAATCTATCTGAAGAAGATTTTAATAAATTGGTATGTGACGAGCGTGTAAAGCTTGTTATAGAGCAGTCGAATTACTATGGTTACAGCGGAGAACGTGTAAAGGGCCTGATATTTTGCAGCCGTAACCGGGAGTGTAAGGAACTTTCAAAGAAGTTCAACGAATTAGGATATAGGACAGTTGCACTTAGTGGTGAGGACTCAGAGATGGTTAGGCAGGATGCGTTTGAGAGACTTGCTATGGATGAGAGAGACGCAGCGGCAGATAAGACTCCTATAGATTATATTTTCTCTGTGGATGTCTTAAATGAAGGTGTTGATATTGTCGAGGTAAATCAGGTCATCATGTTGAGACCGACTCAGTCTCCAATTGTTTTTATACAGCAATTGGGAAGAGGCCTTCGAAAAGCAGAGGGGAAGGAATACGTTGTAATCCTTGATTTTATTGGAAACTATAACAACAATTTCATGATACCGATTGCCTTATCAGGAGATAGAACATATAACAAAGATAATATCCGTAGATATGTCATGGAAGGTGAACGGATGATTCCTGGTGCATCTACGGTTCATTTTGATGAGGTTAGCAGAAAGAGAATTTTTGCGTCGGTTGATAACGCAAACTTTAGTGATATAAGGCTCATCAAAGAGAATTATACGAACCTCAAGAATAAACTTGGACGTATTCCCAGATTGAGGGATTTTGATGAATACGGTGAGATGGATGTTATTCGAATCTTTGATAATAACAGTCTCGGATCGTATTATAAGTTTTTAGTGAAATATGAGAAAGAATACAAGACTCGCTTGTCGGAGGATGAAGAAAAAGTAATCGAATTTGTTTCTAAGAAATTGGCAAATGGAAAAAGAATTCAAGAACTTCAGATGTTGAAAAGAATACTTACATATGCCCGGGGCCTAGCTAAATTTGGTTTGCTTGCCGGCCTTTCAGAGGATATGAAGAAATATGGAAGAGATGTCAGTCAGGAGCAGAAGGAAAACATTGTAAATGTTATGACTAATGAATTCCCAGCTGGAGCGAGCAAGAAAACTTACGCGAAGTGTGTGTTTATTGAGAAAAACGAAAACGATTATTGCCCAACAAAGTCATTTATACAAATGCTGTCAAATGGCGAATTTTATGATATCCTTCAAGAACTTGTTGAATTTGGTATTAGCAGATACGAGCGTGATTATAGTAATACATATGATCAAACAGATTTTGTTTTGTACCAGAAATACACTTATGAGGATGTATGTCGTCTTCTCAATTGGGAGCAGAATGAAGTTCCGTTAAATATTGGTGGATATAAATATGACAGAAAGACGAAGACATTTCCTGTGTTCATCAATTATGATAAGGCAGAGGATATTAGTGACACCACGAAATATGAAGATCATTTTGTTCCGGGCTTCAGGGATCGATTGATAGCTATTTCGAAGTCTGGCAGAAGTTTACAATCAGAGGATGTACAGAATTTCCTTAAAGCGAAGGAAAGAGGGATTCATGTAGAGCTTTTTGTAAGAAAGAATAAAGATGATAAGATTTCTAAGGAGTTTTATTATCTTGGACATATGACAGCAAGTGGAAAAACTAAAGAATTCAAAATGGCGAACACAGAGAAAACAGCAGTGGAAATTGAATGGATACTTGATGTTCCAGTGCGTGAAGATATTTACGAGTACATTGTAAATTCTTAATTGGAGGATGTTATGAAGACAATAAGAGTAGTTGCTGCAGTAATTGTAAGAGAAAAAAACAACCAAAAGCAGATATTTGCAACCCAGAGAGGATACGGAGAACTTAAAGGGGGATGGGAATTCCCTGGAGGAAAAATAGAAGCTGGTGAAACTCCACAGGACGCTCTGGTCAGGGAGATAAACGAGGAACTGGATGCAAGGATAAATGTTGGAGAGTTGCTTGATACTATCGAATATGATTATCCAGCTTTTCATTTGTCGATGGATTGTTTCTTGTGTGAGCTGGCAGCAGATCATTTAGAATTAAAAGAACACGAAGATGCGAAGTGGCTCACTATAGAGGAACTTGATTCGGTCGATTGGCTGCCGGCGGATGTGACACTGGTGGATAAGATAAAGGGTAAGCAAATGTAAAAACAGATTCAAAAGTGAGGTTATAAGAAAGATCGGAAGATATTTCAAGAAAGAAGATTAGGGGTTACACCACAAGGAGCACACCGAATGGAAAACAAACGAAAAACTGCAGTCCTGGAAATCCTAAACTACTGGAAAATCACAGAATTCCTAGGTCAGACCGACATTCCACAGGAAAGTACAGAGAACAAAAAGCTAATTAAGAATATTAAGAATGGCAAAGAGGTTAAGGCAGAGAAGATCGAGGTCTTCTTTGATTTGACAGTTTTGTCATCTCCTGATATTGATCTGGAAATGATCCTGGAAAATGACAGGGACGGCTATGCGAAGTTTCCTTCGGTTGGTGATGAGATCCATTTTTGCCTGGGGAAGGTAGAGCGGAATACGGTAGTTGATTATCTTGAGAAGTTTATAGAGGATAAATCCGATAATCCTGAGATAGCTTATCCGAAAAAGAGCGCGATCGCATGGTGCTCATTCAAGACAGATACGAAAGGTGTGTATCTTAAGAACAGTTTCCAGCTGTCATCGATACTGTGGGCAGTTGCCAAGTGGGATGAGTCAAGAGCACATAATAGTCATGACTTTTCTCTCGATACTAACGAGTATGAAGAACTTGTTGGAGAGATCGATGAGGAACTGCAGAACCAGAATGTTGATGAGTTCATTTCAACCATATATGAAAAGATTTTTAACGAGTATGTGAAACACAGGTTCTTAGATGATCCTCAGGAATCGATGGGAATTGCCGAATACAACAGGTATGCGAGCGAACAGGTCAGAGATGCGGACGAAGACGCATTTGACTATGCGGATCTGGGTAAAAGCTTCTTTTTGAATGACATTATTCAGTTGTCAGAGCTGGTTCAGAACGGGAGCTTTGGCGATGGGAATGAATATGAGAAGAAAGTGATCGAGTATATTCTGGCAGGGTACGAAAAGTCGAAAGGCCCAGACGATTTACCGAGAACGATCATCTCGCCGGATGCGGGAAAAAGTGAGATGAAGTTGTTCTTTGACAGAATTCTTAACGTTACAAATTCGCCAAGGGGAAAATGGCCGGCCAAATATATGCCGGCGTTGATGCAGCAGGTTGCAGTCAATATTGCGATCAGACAGGACGGGGATGCTCCAGTTTTTTCTGTAAACGGACCTCCCGGAACGGGAAAGACTACATTGCTCAAGGAGATCGTGGCAAGCAATATTGTTGAACGTGCCAGACTCCTTGCTGAGAATGCAGAAGATCCAGACTCTTTATTTGAAATGCATTCATTTTCGCATGGACCGCTAGAGGCAAATGCGAATGCCTATTACCAGTATGCGCCTCATTATTATTCGATAGATGTTGATGAGATCAACAATTATAGTATGCTGGTCGCGTCATGTAACAATGCGGCGGTGGAAAATATCACGATAGACCTTCCGAAGGCGAGGGATATACTTGACAGTCTGGAGTCGTCTGGGGATGACGAAGAGGAGATCCGCTGCGGTCTGGATGAGGTTCATGATTTGTTTGATATCAACAAGTCAGGTGATGTGGAGACTATAACCAGATATGGTAAGAGCCATGAAGAGAAGGACATTTATTTTACGCGTTATGCGGATAAGCTTCTGGGCGGAGCTGACTGCTGGGGATTGATATCCGCTCCATTTGGCAGGAAGGCAAATATCCGTAAGTATTGCAATTCGGTCCTGAAGCCATTTGTGGAGGACTACAAATCAAATGATGTCAGGGAGCAGCATAAGGCTAAATATCTGGAGGTAAGAAAAAAGTTTTTATCTCAGTACAAATTGGTTGAAAACTTACGAAAAGAATTAGGACAGATCTGTGCTCTGGCAGGTTCGGTTCCTGTGGAGCTGCAGGAAGATGCACCAGAGGATTTGTCATGTGAAATAAGTGATGTGGAAAGAAAGCGGCAGATGTTTGAGCGTCAGTTATTTGCTGAACAAAAAGAGCTGATCGAGCTTGAGGAAAGCAGACCGAAGGGATTGTTCGCAAGGCGTAAGGATACATCCGCAAGAGATATATTCATTCAGGAGAAGAAAGCAACAATATCAAAACTTAATGGAGAGATAACTTCTTTGAACAATAGGATATCAGGCCTGCAGAATCTTCAGGAATACCAGCGGTGTATTTCAAAATACTCGCATGGGCAGATGAAGATGACCCCGGTGGACGCTGCATTTATGGAACGTTATGTATCCGAGGACGACAGGCTGTCAACAAAAGCACAGATAACCAATCCATGGTTTACCGCCCAGTACAATAGAGAGCGTGAAAAGTTATTCCTGTATGCATGTAAGCTGCACAAAGAATTTGTCATTTCTTCAAAATGCATGCGGCATAATATCATCAACCTGATGATTGCGTGGAATGTGTTTGATGATTGTGGTGAGAGGATGAAGCTTGCTGACAGAGAAGAAGCCATGCCATATATGCTCCAGAGCATTTTCCTGCTGACCCCTGTGATATCCACGACATTTGCTTCTGCGCAGACTTTCCTGGGAGACGTGAAGAAAAGCGGAGTGCTTGGAACTCTTATCGTCGATGAGGCGGGACAGGCACAGCCACAGATGGCAGTTGGTGCGATGTTCAGATGCAGAAAGGCGATCATAGTCGGAGATCCAAAGCAGATCGAGCCTGTGGTTACCGCAGAGACTGACATGATAAAACAGCTGCTTACCGCAGAGATATTGGCAGGTTACAAGGATAAGAAAATCTCTGTGCAGGCATTTGCTGACTATATAAATCCGTATGGAACTTATCTTGGAAAAGATGAGGAGAAAGAGTGGGTAGGCTGCCCGTTGGTAGTCCATAGGCGCTGCATTGACCCGATGTACACAATCTCAAATGTGCTTTCATATGATGGAACTATGAAGCAGCAGACGGCAGCTCCTAAGGCTGATAGGGCAAAGACATTTATTTTGGACAAGAGCTGTTGGATAGATGTAGCCGGTGCTGAGAATTCGGGCAAGAAGGATCATTTTGTCAAGGCACAGGGGGAGCTTGTGCTGAAACTTCTGGCGAGAAAATTTGAACGGGATCCTATCGATATCCCGAGGCTGTTTATCATCACACCATTTACATCGGTCAAAGAGGGAATGCTGGAGATGATAAAGAAATCGGAGTTATATGGAAAAGAGCCAAGAGTCAGAAAATGGCTTAATGCCAATAACATTGGAACTGTGCACACTTTCCAGGGCCAGGGAACGGATGAGGTTATATTCCTACTCGGATGCGACAGCAAATCTATGGGAGCAGTCAACTGGGTGAACAATAATATCGTCAATGTTGCAGCGACAAGGGCGAAGTTTAGATTTTACATGATAGGCGATAAGTCTGTATGGATGTGCAAACCGGTGAGGGTTGCGAGAGAGTGCACAGCAGAGATACTAACAGCTAAAGAGGTTGCTGAGCTGCTTGGCGATAAGACCGAAGAGGCTAAGTCTGCATCTGCAAAGATGTCTATGATATGCCCGGAATGCGGGAAAAAGTTGGTTGAAAGATCGGGGAAATTCGGCAAATTCATAGGTTGCTCGGGCTTTCCGAAATGCCGGTTTACGCAGTCGGTATAGGAACAGAGCAACACCCCGTTGCTTTCCCCAATCCCCGCAATCTGTTATGATATCCATAACGGAGGTGAGTACAATGGAGACAAAGGACGTTATATTAGAACTTCGAACCAAACGGGGATTATCCCAGGATGACCTGGCAGAGAAAGTCATGGTCACAAGGCAGGCGGTATCGCGCTGGGAGAATGGCGAGACGGTGCCGAACACAGATACGCTTAAGCTCCTTTCAAAGGAGCTGGACGTATCAATAAATACACTGCTGGGGGCACCGAGAAAACTCATTTGTCAGTGCTGCGGAATGCCCATTGAGGACGATAACATTATGGGACGTGACAGCGACGGTTCACTGAACGAGGACTACTGCAAATGGTGTTATGCCGACGGTACTTATACCTACAGCAACATGGATGACCTGATAGAAGTGTGTGTGAAGAATATGGTGGGGGAGAATTTCACTGAGGAGCAGGCGAGAGCATACATGAAAGAACTTCTGCCAAAACTCGATTACTGGAAACGATATGAGTCACTCAGCGATGGCGGACAGTTTGAGGCATTTAAGAGGCAGCTTATAGATGAGATAAATGCCCTTCAGATAGAGGGGATGCCTCACCTTGAAAGACTTAATGCGCTTGTTGGCAAATATGTGAATCTCGAGTATCGTCTGCCAAATGGCATGAATGTCAGATTCCTTGATGACGAGAAGACATATCTGGGAAATCAGTTGGAATGCGAATTTGGCGGAGAAAGATGCTTTGGAGTTCTGGCGGATATGGATTTTATTTTGATATCGACATATGAGGCGGAAGGTACAAATCCAGAGCTGGTTCTTTATAAAAAGAGGTAGTATAATGAGTTAGGTTATTTCATCAATAATCTTTCACAATTTATATTACAGGGGGAAATACATATGATACAATGTGCCGGATGTGGCAGCAATCTGGTATATGATATAGCAAGAAAGAAAATGTACTGCAAAGCATGTGGAAATGAATACGAGCCGGAGAGTGTCGACAAGGATGAGGACAGCGAGGAACGCAAGCTTATGGAGCTTACTGTATTCATTTGTCCGCAGTGTGGTGGGGAGATATACAGTACAGATGAATCAGCAACGGGATTCTGCAGTTACTGCGGGGCAGCGACTATGCTTTCCAGCCGGCTGAAAAGCGAGAGAAGACCGGATTATGTGATACCGTTTGCGGTGACGAAGGACATGTGCAAGGCATCATATGCCACAGTCATGAAGAGGGCGATATACGCTCCGAACAGGCTGAAACACAGACGAAATGTGCAGGAGTTCCGTGGAATCTACATGCCGTATTGGTTGTGTGATGTTGACCAGAAAGGTAAAACCGCTGTCAGGGCGACGGACAGCTATAGCTTAGGGGATAATGCAGTCAGTCATACATATAATGTAAGATGTTTTGCAGATAATCATTATGAGAATATAACTATGGATGCATCATCGCTGTTTCCGGATGATCTCAGCAGCAAGGTGGCACCATTTGACTCGGCTGACATGAAACAGTTTTCCATGGGATATCTGAGTGGGTTCTACGCCGATCTGCCGGATGTGGATTATGGTGTGTACAGGGATAAGATAGCGCAGGTAACAGGCGATATGGCGTATGATGTGATGATGAGTAAGATAAAGCATCATCTATGCACATATGATGCTATCGGTGAACCGGAGGAGCCATTGTCAGAAACGATGGATATAAAGATCACTGGAGCAAAGACCGGGTTGTTTCCGGTGTGGCTTTTGTCGTACAAGAACGGTAAGCGTATTGCATATGCAGCGGTAAATGGCAGCACGGGAAAAGTGGCTGCGGACATACCGCTTGACATCGGAAAGTTCCTGCTTGGATGCCTGATAGGAGTGATCCCACTATATTTTTTACTGAACTTATTTCTTACGGTGAGGCCTGGCGTGCTACTGGCATTTGTATCTGCGATAGGTGCGCTTGTGACCATGATATATTGCGATGAGATGGAGAAGATAGCAGATGTAGAGACACATGAAAATGATGTGGGATTCTTCGCAAGGCACACACTCAATGCAAAGAAAAGTGGAGGCAAGAAGAAAAAGCTACAAACAAAAAAGCTGCCAACAAAAAAGCCGCAAAAAGACACAAAAAGAAAAATAAAAAATAAGATAACTTCATTTGTGAAGTTTTCCTGTTTTCTGGAAGTCATACAGCTGATAGTGTGCATAATAGTATTATTCTGCCTGAAGTTTGATATAAATCCATTTCTTTTTAACTGGGATATTATGGGAAAGGCCAGTTATGTTGTGGCGTGCATCTCGTGTCTGGTAGCCATTTATGGGGCAGTAAAAGGCATAGCAAATGTTAGAAGAGTAAAAAGAAAAAGTGGCGTCATGGGATTATTTATTGCATTTGCCACCATTCTTTCTGTAGCGGTCGTGTTGATAAAACCTGTTATGGACAAGTATTATTATGGATGCGTGCTCCTGGTGTGTGCTGCAACCATTCTGACACTTATAGATCTGGTTATCAGCCACAACCGACTGTCCACAAGACCACTTCCACAGTTTGAGTACAAGGGAGGTGATCATCGTGCGTAGAGCGATAATTGGCAGAGTGGTGATCACTGTAATGATCATGCTGCTGTTCCTGGTTGTGGGATGCAATGGTGCAGTGACTGCCTTTGCATCCGAAAGTGATCAGGATGATTCGTACAGTTACCACTATAAAGTGATAATCAAGGATTATGCCAATGTGTTGACTAAAAGTCAGGAAGCACAATTGACGGAGACTATGCAGGAGACGGCCCGTTATTGCAATGTGTTCTGCGAGACATCGGATTTTATATTTGGTTCTTCAGCGGACTACGCTGAGTCTGCCTATAAAAGAGAATTGGATACTAGGGATGGCGTTATGTTCCTCATTGATATGCGCAATAGACAGATATACATCTATTCTTATGGTGAACCATACAGGATCATCACTAAGACAAATGCGTATACGATAACAGACAATGTCTATGAATATGCAAGTGAAGAGAAATATTTTGAGTGTGCAAATGAGGCATTCAAGCAGATAAATATGCTGCTGGTAGGAGAGCAGATAAGCCGTCCAATGAAGCATATCAGCAACATACTCCTTGCAATAATATTCTCTATATTGCTTAATTATCTTCTGCTGAAGAAGACGTCAAAGGTATATGATATGGGGACAAAAAATCTACTTACCGGCACAAAGGTTTCATATAATATGAATCATAAATATGATATGCTCACTGAAACGAGAAGTACAAGGTCCGGTTCCGGCGGCCATGGCGGAATTGGTGGAGGCGGCTTTGGAGGCGGAGGCATCGGTGGAGGTGGCGGTGGCCACAGCTTCTAGTCAAAGAGAAAAAAATCAGACAAAATATAAACGATGAAAAATGCTGTGAAGAATTTTCGAAATTCACAGCATTTTATTTTCATAAGGAGGGACCCACGTAAGTGGGAGGATTCCTTGTGAAGTACGCAGACGCCGCGCGAAGCGCCTTACATGCGTCTGCTCCTTTTGTAACGTTTTTCAATTATACTGGTCTTATATGTGAAGGGAGGTAAAAAACTTGGCGTCAGGAAAAGAAAAAAATGAAATAGAAGAAATATACGAAAAGTACTACAAAGACGTATATCGTTTTGTGCTGGCACTGTCTAAGAATCCCCACATAGCCGAAGACATAACACAGGAGACATTTGTTAAAGCGATAAAAGCTGTGGATCGGTTCAAAGGAGACTGTGATATAAAGGTCTGGCTCTGTCAGATAGCCAAGAATACATACTTTACATATGCGGGAAAACAGAACAGGGAGCAGGTGGACGTTGACGCGGTAAATAACCGGTCAGAGTCACAGGCTGCACTTATGGGGGATGCGGAGTATGATCTCATATCTGAGTCGGTTGAGGATAGCGGCGTATTCAAATTCTATCTCGGGGAGCAGGGTCTGACATCACTTGATATATTTGGAAATGCAAGGTCGTGGATGTCAAGTGAGGCGTATCAGAGCTTTGGAGGATATAGAGAGGGCGTGGCTGTCCCTCAGACAGAACATAATGATACAGGCAGTTCAGATATATACTATGGCGATGATGAGCCAAGAGTTATAAATAAGATTGTGTATTGTCACAAGGATGGAACCGAGGTTGCGACTCTCTGGGAGGAGAACCAGAATCTGCCGATCCTGAACAGTGAAAAATAGAATGTGTATGCCACATAAAACTCACATTACAAATAATTAAAGTAAAAACCAACCTTTTTTGCCATTTAATTGAATGATCCATGATATACTAGCATTGTGCATGACGTTCACGCTGTATTTAAAGGGGTATTGCCCCAGTTATGAAAAGGATAGTAAGCTAAATGGGAAATAAGAAAAAGATGGTGTTCAACGTATTGTTCCTGGTTCTCATATTTGCCGGAACGATATACGGAGTGTTTCACGGCGAGGATATAGGACAGATATCTGATATACTTCAGACGGTGAATCCTTGGTGGCTCATACCGGGAGTGGTATGTGTTGTGGTATTTATATGGGGAGAATCAATTATCATTCATTATATGATGCGAAATCTTGGAGTGAAGGTAGGCAGGGGAACCTGTTTCCTGTTCTCGTCGGTTGGATTCTTTTTCAGCTGTATCACGCCATCTGCATCAGGTGGACAGCCGGCTCAGATATATTATATGAAGAAAAAGAAGATCCCTATTCCGGTGTCAACTCAGGTATTGCTTATAGTGACGATCACTTACAAGCTGGTGCTGGTACTTCTGGGACTTGGAATAGCTATATTTGGACAGAGTTTTATACATACATATATAGATGATGTGCAGTGGGTATTTTATCTTGGACTTGTGCTGAACGTTGTGTGTGTGGCAGGAATGGTGCTGTTCGCATTTCACCCGTCGCTTGCAAAGGCATTTGTGGTGAATGGCAGTAGACTTCTTGAGCGGATGAAGTTTTTAAGACACAAGAAGTCCCGTGAGGAAAAGCTCGCGGCATCAATGGAAAAGTACAACCAGACTGCGGATTACATGGTAGGACATTTCGGGATGCTGGTGGTAGTGTTCATTATAACAGTTGCGCAAAGATTATCACTATTTGCAGCTACATGGTTTGTGTACAAGGCGTTTGGACTTTCAGGATCATCATCATGGCTTATCATTCTCATGCAGGGAGCCATAGCAGTTGCGGTGGATATGCTTCCCCTTCCGGGTGGTATGGGAATCAGTGAAAAACTCTTTATGGAGATGTTCTTGCCGATATTTGGCAGCACATTGCTCCTGCCGGGCATGATACTCAGCAGAGGGCTGGGATACTATACTGAGCTGATAATCAGTGCAATATTTACAGTGGTAGCAAGCTTTGTGATAGGAAGGAGATCTGAATGAAACCGAGATCAGAGATGAGCATGGAACTATATGATATGATGCTTGACCGGGGATATCCCGAGGAGTTCTGTGATCTCATAACAAAGAATCTGAATACGGATTTTACGGCGGGCAGGATGATGGGCTATCTGTCGCATTATCAGGAGCTGCCTCTTGAGGAGATTGTGGATGAGATGTTGTCCATTCTCGCAGACCGGAACCGTATCATGCAGAAGAAGCAGCTTGAGAGCAACAATGCCGAGTGGAACCGTTTTCTGGAGGAAGGCTTCGGACTGGATGAAGATGATGAATAATCTTTATAATAGTTGAGTTTCTTAACTGGTAAAATCTGTCGTTATATGGTACAAATGTTTATAGAAAAGTATATGGAAAAAGGATTGATATAATGACGGAAAATGAAGCTAATCAGAGCGCTGAGGAACAGGAGAAAAAGGTACAGAGTGAGATAGAAGAGACCCTGGCCGGGGCCGGTATTGGTATGTGGACCATGGTGCTCATGAACGACGGCAGATCCATGCTGTATGCGAACAAGAAGATGAACGCTCTTCTTGGAACGACTGATGATCTGTCGCCTGAAGATAGATATGTAAAGTGGATAGCAGGCATTACTGAGGAGTCACAGCAGGTCACCGCTGAATACATGGAGACCATAAGACGCGACGGCAAGGCTGAGGTTATATATACCTGGATGCATCCAACCAGAGGACTGTTGCACATAAGATGTGGCGGTGTTCGGGACAGGAGTTTTACCGATGGCATAAAAGTCAGAGGCTACCATCAGGATATAACCGCTGTGCGCAATGCGGAACAGGCTCACAAGGAGAAACTCCGGGAGCAGGATTCGGTTATCGAGGCTGTTAGCAGCATATATTTTATTGTGTGGATATTCGATCTTCAGACCGGTAAGGTGCGGGTTATCAAGGAAGGTGATACCTTCAGAAAGCCGGCACAGAATGCGGATTACGAAGCAGGAAAGACAATAGAAAATGTGATAAATGACTGTGTGGTTGAAGAGGATCGTGAGCAGATGCGCAGATTCTACAATCTGGACAGGCTGGCGGAGAAACTCAGGACGGAGAAGAGCGTCAGTAAGGATTTCCGGGACACTTTATATGGCTGGTGCCGTATAACGGCGATTCCAGTCAGGACGGATGAGGAGAGTGAACTCACCCGTATACTCATAGGTGTTCAGGAGATCGACGAGGAGAAGAAGGAGGAGATCCGTGCCCAGAAGCTGCTTGCCGAAGCTTACGAAGAGGCCAAGCGTGCAAATACAGCGAAGACGGAATTTCTTTCACGCATGTCACACGACATAAGAACACCTATCAACGGAATCCTTGGAATGTCACGAATTGCTGAACAGTGCATAGATGACAGGGACAGAGTGATGGATGCGCTGTCCAAGATAGATGATGCTGGAAAACAGCTTGAACTGCTCATCAACGATGTGCTTGATATGAGCAGACTTGAGAGCGGAAGAACGGAGCTCACCAGTGAACCGTTTGACATAATAAAGGTTTTGAGAAGTGGATATGATCCGATCCTGGTCATGGCACAGGAGAACGATGTGAAGCTTACGGGTGCTCATTTCAATATAAAGCACAACATGGTTATAGGCAGTCCGCTTCATCTTCAGCGGATCTCTCTCAATATACTGACAAATGCCATCAAGTACAACAAGCCGGGCGGAACGGTAGAGGCGTGGATGGACGAGATACCTGTAGACGGCAGGCATTCCAATTATGTGTTCAGGATAGCTGACACAGGAGTTGGAATGAGCCAGGAGTTCATCAGCCACCTGTTTGAGCCATTTTCAAGGGAGCACACTGATGCGGGAACAAAGTATCAGGGAACAGGTCTTGGCATGGCTATTACCAAGGAGCTTCTCGACCTCATGGGTGGAAGCATAGAGGTTGATAGTAAGCCGGGTGTGGGTTCTACATTTACCATGAAGATACCATTTGAGATCTGTACAGATGTCGTTGAGCCGGAGAAGCCAGAGGATCACGAGGCAGTCAGACTTGATGGAATGAAGATACTGCTGGTTGAGGACAATTCGCTCAACATGGAGATAGCAACATTTATGGTGGAGACGGCTGGTGCTGTTGCCACAACTGCGGCAAATGGCCGTGAGGCTGTTGAGATATACAGATCACATCCGGCTGGAAGCTTCGATGTGATACTCATGGATGTGATGATGCCGGAGATGGATGGCCTTGAGGCCACCAGGCAGATAAGAAGCTCAGACCTTGAGGATGCCGGAACCATTCCGATCATTGCCATGACTGCAAATGTATTCGCAGAGGATGTGAAGAAGTGCAAGGCGGCGGGCATGAATGAGCACATAGCAAAGCCACTTGATGAGGATAAGGCATTACATATAATTGCGGGATACAGACATTAAACACAATAAGATACACGATTAAAGAGATAATGATACAGTAAGTAAAAAGCAGTCTGCGGACATCGCCAGTGTTATACATGGTGATGATCCGTCAGACTGCTTTTTATTAATTATATTGAAATGTCTGTCTAGCCTATGCCTCCGAGAAGGATACCAAGTATCAATACAAGGAGACATACAGGACAGTAGATGTATTTGCATATAGGCACGAACTTCTCTGTGAACTTCTTTTCCCTTCCGGTGTTGACCTGTGTCTCAACATATTTCTTGCCACATACCCAGAAGAACATGATTCCGGCAAGTCCTGCGCCAAGTGGGCAGATGTAGATGGACAGTACATCCATCCAGTCAGATACGATACCCTGTATACAGATGGATACTACAACTGCTATGACACCGATGATGGCACATGCAGGTTTTCTGCCAACTCCAAGCTTCTCCTGCACCGTTGCGATTGGTGCTTCGTACAGGTTGATTAGTGATGACAGTCCCGCCATGAACACAGCCACAAAGAAGAGTATGGCAACAATATAACCGCCAGGCATGGACTTGAACAGGCATGGCAGATAGATGAACAGCAATCCCGGGCCGCCCTGGTTGAGCTGTGCTCCGGCAGTTGCCATGGCAGGTATGATTACCAGTGCGGCAAGCATGGCAGCAATCGTATCGAAAAGTGCAACACGTCCGGCAGCCCCCGGTATATCCTCATCGTCTGGCAGATATGAGCCGTATATCAGAGTTCCGTTTCCCGCAACTGAGAGTGAGAAGAATGCCTGTCCCAGCGCAAATATCCATGTCTTTGGATCTGCAAGTACATTTGGCTCTATGCGGAAGATGTATTTGTATCCCTCTATGGCTCCCGGCTGGCATGCCGCATATATGGTCAGGATGATGAACAATACGAAGAACGCCGGCATCAGGATCTTGTTGGCCTTCTCAATACCGTTGCCCACGCCGAACATAAGGATGGTGATTCCGATGGCAAGTGCAATGATCTGCCATGCATTGTTGCCAAATGAAGATGCCATTCCGCCGAAGTTTGAAGCAAAGCCGTCTATATCCTCCGGTGACAGTGTGCTTCCGGTGAAAGCTCCGATCATGTATTTCAGTATCCAGCCCATGACGACCGTGTATCCGATGGCCATTGCCAGTGCGCCGAGCACAGGTATGCCGCCCAGCAGTTCACCGAGCTTTCGCTTGCCCTTTTTCTCCATGGCGATTCCAAATGCATCGATTGGACCGGATCTTGTAGCTCGTCCGAAGCTCATCTCTCCGATAACTCCGGTGAATCCGATGAGTACCACAAATATAAAATATGGTATGAGATAGGATCCGCCTCCGTACATGGAGACTCTTGTAGGGAACATCCAGATGTTGCCCATGCCCACGGCAGAGCCGATGCAGGCCAGGATGAAGCCCCATTTGTTGTTAAAAGATTCTCT
>OLXI01000867.1_pt1 | contig 16270 bp, 8 predicted proteins | sample 1674181 | NCBI WGS metagenome assembly OLXI01 (sample SAMEA103958148, study PRJEB25191) | human gut metagenome | reverse complement strand
CGGGCAATTCGATACCTCCTCCGTCTGAATTTGAGTATAAAAAAACACGACCTTGTAAAAAGTCGTGTTTTTATAAAGTTAGCCGCGCTTCATCCGGCGCGCTGCCTGAGAAACTCCAGAAACAGGTCTTCAATTTCCTTGTCGCTTTTGAACTTGCTCAGGTACGGTGCAAAGCGTTTTCGGTCAAAGCTCAGCTTTTTCGGCGGCGCGGCAGCCCGCGACGTTGCCTTTTCCCGTGCCTCCCGCCATGCGACGTAAATTGCCTGTTGGTCCGCTGATGGCGGCGGGCATTGTGCCTGAATAAACGCCATTGTCTGTTTGTTCAGTGCATAGCCATCGATCTGGCACATCTCAATGAACGCCGTCTGCGCAGACTTATCATAATCTGCGATCAAGTCAGCGCAGGCCAGATTCAGCTTCTTTGGCTCATTCTCCACGATCTCAGCAAGCGGTAGGATCAGCTGTGCCAGCTTGACAGCTTTGCGGATTTCATACTCTGTCACGCCGAAAAACTCAGCTACAATTTTTCGCGCGTTGTACCTTTGGCGATTGTCGCCAAAGGTTTCAACTGCCGCATTTCGCTGTCCGCAGCGGTTTCGTGCGTCCAGCAACGCTTTATACGCCTTGCCACGCTCAATGATCGTCAGATCCTGCCGCCGCAAAAGATTCGTCGCAATCGCGATGCTGATGGCACGCTGGTCGTTGACGGTCATGACCGTTGCGGGAATATCCGTCCAGCCCGCCAACTTTGCCGCCGCTGTGCGGTTATGCCCAGCCAAAATCTCAAATTCATCCGTTCCTGCGATAGGGCGAACCAGAATCCGCTCATAAAGACCATTTTCTTTCAGCTCCTCCGCAAACGCTTCCAGCTTGGCGTGGGGGTAGGGATGAAATCCAATGTCCGCCGTAAAAAACGGACGCAGCTTGTCAACCGGCACATCGCAAAACTGGGTTTCTGTCCGCTGCACCGGCATCTGAAAGATGCGTTCATACGCCGCGTCGCCAGTCTGCTGCTCGGATGCCTGCTGTGTTGCTGCCATCCGCTTTCGCAGCAGCTCGTTCATATTCGTTCTAGCCAAGCCGCAGCACCTCCGAGGCGAGATTTCGATAGGATTCCGCTGCCGGGTTGCCCGGCTCGTAGTCCAGAATACTCATGCCGGCCATGGGGCATTCCGCAATGCGGATGGTGTACTCAATGGGGCGCTCAAAGACGTGCAAGTCATCACCGTAGACATCCCGGACACTCTGCTGCACGCTTTTGCAGAGTTGCGGCCGGGACTGGTACATCGTCAGCAAAATACCGGCGATCTTCAAATCCGGATTGAAATGCTTCTGCACCGAACGTACCATGTCCAGCACATCCGGGATGCCTTCGGATGCGAGGAAGTGGGACTGCACCGGAATAATGCAGTAATCCGACGCGCTCAGCGCATTGACGGTCAAAAGCTCCTGCTTGAGTCCGCAGTCGATGATGATGTAGTCGTATGTGTCGCGCAGCGGCATAAGCACCTGCGCCAGCATCTTTTCCGCGCAGCGCCCGGAGTCATTTACGGCACTATACTGCGAGATCTGCATGACCTGTAGCCGCGCAGCTGCATCCGATAACCGACGGTTCGCGGGAATGAGATCCGGCTTACTGTCTGTATGCAGGATGCAGCGCGGCAGATGCAGTTCCAGATCCTCCGGATAGTCAATGGCGGCAAGCAAGAGGTTCGCCAGCGTATGTTTCTGCTCGGCTGGGGTATAGCCCATAGACGCAGTGAGATTGCCCTGCGGGTCATTGTCGATGAGAAGTACGCGCTTGCTTTCATCCGCCAAAGCAGAAGCGAGATTCAGAGCAGTCGTCGTCTTACCGACGCCGCCCTTTTGATTGGTGGTCGCAAAAATTGTACTCATAATAAGCTCCAGAAATAATGATTCGAGTCAGCGTTCTGAACCTACTGTGCAAATCTCTGTTTGCAATTCATTTGCAAATAGTGTAATATAACTTCAAAAAGAATAAGAAAAAACACGAAAATGCTTTCTCACGAAATATTTGCGATTTGGTTCATTTTTTGTTGTAATCTCGACAAAAAAATGAACCCTCGACCTCTGGATTAAGAGTCACCTTAAAGGTAGCTCATAACCCGGAGGTCGGGGGTTCAAATCCCTCTCCCGCAACCATCAAGCTGAACCAAAAAAGATATCAGCGCGAAAAGCCCAGAAGTTTCAACTGTTTCACCCCATAGGTACACAATGTGTCACGGGGGTAGCAGTCGGTACGGGCAAGAAGCAGGACGTAAACGCATGAATTTGTGTTTACGTCCTGCTTCTGCTATCTTGATAGATGTCAACAGCAACTATGCAAGCTGCCGGGGTTTTCAGGCGCAGTCTGATAAAATGCCATGTTTTCAAGGCTTTGCAGGTTTTCACCGAGTTTGCCGAAAAAATCTGAACTTCCCGGAAAGCCTTGAAAACACTGGGCAAAACAGCTTTTTCAGATTTGCGGACGGTAGTAGTCAAACAGTAGTCAAGCCTTTGCCGCTGAAGCGGGATCGTCACGATCAAACATCATTGGTAGTAAAAATTTGCTGTTGATGGGAAAGGTGGAGGCAACGTGATTTGCACAGATATCAGACCATAGAAAAAACTTTCTGCGGCACGTTTTTTACAGCGGAGAACTTTTGAATACGAAAAAACGACAGGAAGTATTGAATAACGATCATAGCGTATGAAGTGCCCAGTCAGAACCTGAAGCTGACTGGGCACTTCATATTTGAAAGGAAAAGTCGACAATGGTTCTCCTTTCCGATGCACTACGCAAAAGTACTGTATGCGGATCACTCTAACATGATTTTTCCATGTTCTTTCTCATATTCAGCAATGAATTTCAGCATGAGTTGAATAATCTGCGCATTGGCTGAGCGTCCCTCAAATCCGCATACATAACGGAACTTTGCCAAAATATCGCCGTCCACGCGCAAGCCGAAGTGCTTTTCGTTTGTTTTATCCATGTTACCATCTCCGATTAAAGTTATTATGGACTCATAATAACTTCTTACCTTGCCAGAAATCCGAAACAGAGTTAATATGGAGTTATAATAACTTTAATATTTTGAGCGAGGTGAACACGGAAACGCATTCTTAAAACGGCATGGTTAACAGCTGACTTACAATCTATCGTATCCGAAATAGATTGGAGGTCTGAAAATGGAATATGGGTATGCACGTGTATCGACAAAGGAACAACATGAAGAACGCCAACTGATTGCGTTGACTGGCTTTGGAATTGCGGAAAGCGCAATTTTCGTGGACAAGCAGTCCGGAAAGGACTTTGAGCGGATGCAGTACCGACGGCTGATGCGCAAACTGAAAGACGGCGATACGCTTGTTGTCAAGAGCATCGACCGCCTTGGGCGCAATTATGAGGAAATCTTGGAGCAATGGCGCATCATTACGAAAGAGAAGCGCGCTGCAATTGTGGTGCTGGACATGCCGCTGCTGGACACGCGGCAAAACCGCGACCTGACCGGCACGCTGATCGCGGATATCGTCTTGCAGCTTCTTTCTTACGTCGCGCAGACGGAGCGCGAATTCATCCGGCAGCGGCAGGCAGAGGGCATTGCGGCGGCGAAAGCGCGTGGCGTTCAGTTTGGTCGACGGCCATCTCCAAAACCGGCGGAATTCCCGGAATGGAAAGAGCGGTGGAGCAGAGGTGAAGTCTCTGCCTGTCAAGCGGCCAAGGCATTAAAAATCACCCACCGGACCTTCCTTCGGTGGGCAAGGGACAATGCGGATACATAAGTACAGTTTGTTAACCAGAGGCAAACCGTTTCCTCGGCGACTTTGGATACATCTAAATAATAACATTTTCATATGTATTTTGCAAGACCTGATTCCACTTTAATCTCGATAAAAATGTGTACTTTTGTATCCGAAATATTCTGGCTAGAACTGTTCCTTCGGTATGACTTCAAAAGGAAAATCGGGAGGAAAGGGAATGAAAAAACGCATTTGTTCAGTGCTGCTTGTGCTGGTCTTGATACTGGTAGTGCTGCTGCCGACTGCGCAGGCCGTTGGCGGCGGCATCGTAGAGCAGGGCATACGCGAAATTTCAAAGACGCAATACAACGTTGCGCCGGGCGTGACAGAGTATGAATGGCTGCTCAACAACAGCAGTCTGACCGAGCAGATGGTCGGTCACGTCATGGAGGTCAAGGTCGGCAGCGGCTCTACCGCGTCCATCGCAGTCGGCTATGGCGACGACAATATTGAATCCATCGCGTCCGGCAGAAACTGGGCCATGACGGAAACGACCAAACAGGCACAGAGTATGCAGACGCGCCGTGATATAAATGTTGTCGGCGCGATCAATGCCGGCGGCTACGATATGAGCAACGGCCGACCCGGCGGCGCGTTCATTATGAGCGGGACACAGATCAACGCCCCAACCGGCACGACCTTCTGGATCGACAAAAGCGGTGCCGCGCATATTACCAGCGCGCAGGAATGCAATGCCGCCTTTGCAGCCGGAAACGTCATGGAAGCTGTTGCAAGCTTCGGCGATATTTTTGAAAACGGTCATGCCCGCAGCGGGCTTGACGATATCACTCGCGCTTCCCGCACAGCCATCGGCATCAAGGCTGACGGCACGGTGGTGATGTTCATGGTGAACGGCCGTCAGGCGCCCTATTCCGTCGGCATGACCATGGCGGAGGTCGCTGCTGCCATGGAAGATTTGGGCTGCGTGCAGGCGGTCAATCTGGACGGCGGCGGTTCGTCGACCTTTGCCACCCAGCGCGAGGGCGAGCCTGATGAGAATAGCACTTCCGCTGGTCTTACCCTGCGCTGCCGCCCGTCTGACGGCTACGAGCGCAAGGTATCAAACACAGTCATGGTGCTCTCCACGGCAAAGCCCACGGGACTGTTTGACCATGCGGTGCTGACACCAAATGACGAGGTCTATACCCCGGGCAGCACGGTGCAGTTTACGGCGACGGGCGTTGACGCCGCAGGCGGCAAGGCGGAAATTCCCGCAGGTGCTTCCTGGGCGGTTCTCTCCGGCAATGGCCGCATCGATGCAAATGGCCTTTACACGGCTGCCGGTACCTGCGGCGAGGTCGAAGTCGGTCTGAAGGCCGGCGGGAAGACCGTTGGTAAGACCACCATTCAGGTGCAATGGCCGGACAAGCTGGGCTTTACCAATACCAGCGTCTCTATCGATTTCGGTCAAACGAGCGATTTGACCTTCAAGCCTACATGGCGGGGCAGAGAGGTTCATTATAAGAATAGGGACTTCACATGGAGCGTTGATCCTACATATTACAAATTTGACGCGCTTGTAGATCCCAAGACGAACAACACGAAGGGCGATTTCTCTATGGCGATCACGCCGGATACGCTGGGGAAGGATACCGTCGTTGTGGAATACTATGCGTGGGGAACCTCGCTGACCTACACATCAACCTATCGCGTGACGGAGTTGGTTCCGTCAACGGAAGATGGTGCGATAAAGATCACGGCTAAGGTTGTGTATGTGTCCTCCGGCGGCGCAGCCGGAGAAAAGAAGCCCACAAATCTGGAACAAACCTTTTCTGCTTATATCGGAAGATTTTCCGGGAACAAATTTGTCGCCGATGAGAAAAGCTCTCTGCGCGGCACAATCCATGTGGCGCTGGCAAACGATCCCACAGTCAATGGCGCTGTTGACGTTGCGGTCGGCATGGAGCCGTTCGTGCTGATGGACTTTGAGGATCACGGCGGGGTAGCCGCGACAGAATACTGGTCGACTCATGTTGGCTCGTCGTCCGCAGGCGGCAGCGGTCAGCTGCTCCCGGAAGAGGTGAAAAACGACCGCCTCTGGATTCGTGATACGACTGGTAAGGGTGTGATTTTCCCCGAGGGCTATAACAGAATCGTCGGTGCCGAAGAGGATGAAAATGTCCGTTTCGGTCAGTACGCATTCAAGCTTGGCTATAATTTTGAAAAGACAGATCTAACCGTCGTTGCGGCGGCAGACTTTGGCTTCTCTGGCGACCTTCTTGTCAACACGACGCAGCCGACGAGAATCGGTATGTGGATCAAAGTGCCAACCGCTTGTGCGGGCGACAAATCTGTTCTGAAGGCTGTTTTGAAGGGCGGCGCGTTTGAAGCCAATCTGGATACCGCCTACATGAAGTTCAACGACGACGGCAGTATCAGCTATGTTGACGGAAAGCAGCTCAACGGTACGGCGGCTTACGTTCAGTACTACAGCTACAATGCCGACGGCACGGTAAGCGGCAGTACGCTCAGCGACTGGGCGGGCAAGGACTGGACCTGGGTCGAAGCGGATATTTCCGCGTTCCAGATGCCGGTGGATGTGTGCCGCGCCTATACGGTCCGCGTGACCTCCCCCCAGAACTGCACCAAGAGCAGCGGCTATCTCTATATTGATAATCTTCAGTTCATCTACGGCACGAACACCAACGACGTGACCCGGCCGGTGCTGGAGAGCATCACCGAGACTGGCAGCGGCACGGTGCTCGATGCAGGCGGAACGACCGTTTTGCCGAGCGGCAATCTGAGCTTCTCCGCCGTCTATTCCGACAGCGAGCTCACCGATAAATACGCTACCGGCATTGATACAAGCGGCATCCGCGTGCTGCTGGATGGCACGGACTACACCGGCAAGCTGGAGATCAACGACGGTTCGCTCTATCTCAAGGGCGTAAACCTCCGCAACGGCACACATACGCTCACCGTCCGGCTCAAGGACTTCTATGGCAACGTGACGACCGAGACCCGCACCTTCCGCGTGGAGAACACCGAGGGCGTGCGCTCCGCCGTCGATATCGTGCCGCAGCCCGAGGCACCGGAAATCGGCAAGGAATACGTCTTTGCTATCGTAAATAACACTGGCGAGACTGTCACAAAGGCAGAGCTGACGGTGGATTTCAGCGCCATGGGCAATGCCGCGAAGTATCTTACGGGAGCAACGGTCGAATCGCTTGGCAACTATAATTTGACATTGGATCAAAATGCGCTTGCCAAGGGACTTGCGAAGATCACAGTCACGAAGCAGACCGTACAGGCACGGCGGGCAATGCTGACCAGTGCGCAGGACACGGATTATAACTATGTTTCCGAGCTGGGCTATCTCATCATCAAGATCCCTGAGAATGCCGCGTCGGACAGTGAACTGAGATGCACCGTGACGCAAGGCAGCTACACCGTTGTGGACAGCAACGGAACCGAAACTGCTTATACATTCTCCGGTGAGGAGAAGGCTATCCCCTTAAAAGCGGACTATCAGCTCAACTGCGAGCAGGCTATCGTCGGAATGCCCGCCGAGCTGACGGTAACGGATGCCGACGGCAAGCCTATTTCCCGTGCGGATATCTATCAGGTGAGCAGTGACGGCAGCCAGAGGTTGGGCGGCACCAACATGAAGGGCACATTTACCAAAACCTTTGACACGGCGGGTGAATATATCTTCTATGCCGAAAAGACCGGCAGCGGCCGCTCCTGGAACCAGCGCGTGATCGTCTGTGAAAAAACGGCTGAAAACAGCGGCAAGCCTTTCGGCATTCTTACTAACGGCGTGACCGTGCCCGGCACCAAGAGCATTACATGGATCACCCAGATCGACGGCTCTGCAGCAAAGGCACAAGTAAAGTATTCCACCAGCAATGACCTCAGCGAGGCCGCCGTTGTGGATGGAACATCTGCGCTTCAGACCTTTGTGCAGAGCAGCCACGGCGATGCACTGCGGAGCAATCAGGTAACGCTTACCGGTCTGACACCCGGCACTACCTACTACTATCAGGTGGGCGACGGGACAACATGGTCTGATAAGCAGAGCTTTAAAATGCCTGCCGCAAATGCGGAAGCCACCAATTTCTTCATTCTCGGTGATATCCAATCTTCGGATACCTCGATCCTTGCTCATGTTCTGGATGTGCTCAAGACGAGCGAGACTGCCTATGATTTTGCACTCCAGACCGGCGATGCCATCGACAACGTGACGGAGTATGTTAAGAACTGGCGTCCGTTCCTCACTACGGTCAACAGTGATAAGCTCAATGGCGTGGACCTGATCCATGTGCTGGGCAACCATGAGTATTACGGAGACGCGGACGGCAAGATCAGCAAGGCGATTTATGATCTGCCAGAAAGCACGCAGAACAGCTGGTACAAGCTGGAGTATGGCAAGGTTTGCGTGGTCGTTGTGAACAATGGCACGAAACTCTCCGAGGCGCTGGCGGACATTGCCGAGAACCTGACCACCGACTGCGTGTGGAAGGTGCTCGTGGCGCATGAGCCGATCTACGGCACGGAGGCCGTTTCCGCAACGCCGGAGATCCTTGCAAGTATTGAGAAGGCAGGCTTCGACTTCGTCTTCGGCGGCGACGACCATGCCTATGCCCGCACCTATCCCATGCTCGGCGGTCAAGCGCAGGCGGAAGACAGCAGAAAGGGCGTTGTGTACTATGTCTGCGGCGACCTCAGCAGCAAGAGCAATGAGTTCCATAACCGCGACATATACGCAAATGCAATCGCACACAATGACTACGGCGGTATGTACCTCACGGTACAGGCAACGGACGCGGCCTTTACGGTCAAGGCTGTCAAATACGACGGCACGGAGTTAGACAGCTACACCAAGACCCGCACTGACTGTGAGCAGGGTAAGCATACGATCAACGGTAGCAGCCTGTATGATATGGCCAGCCACAAGGTGCAGTGTGTGGTATGTGAGCAGTATGTCAGCGTCCCGGATACGTTTAGTCAGCTCCTGACGACGACAGATCAAAAATCTGTCATTCTTGTGAACGGCAAGCCGCTAACCAAGGTGTTCCGGCAGTTTGGCGAGACGATGTATCATGCCTGCGCAGACGGTTATGCCTATGTTGCAACAGCAAAATACAACGGCACCTGCACCACCTCCGGCACGACCACCTATACCTGCCCGTCCTGTGCGGCGACGTACAACACGCCGGCGCAGATGCCTAATGGCCACCAGTGGGACGGTAACCATATCTGCACGGTCTGCGGCTTCCACGGCATCGACATTTCGAGCAGCGCGGTAGACGTTCAGCTCGGTACGCCGGAAAAGCCGATCGGCAAGGACGCCGTAGGTTACCGCTACAACTATAACCCCAACGGTACGATCCCATACTTCTACGCGAAATACGGCGATACGCTTCTGAGCAGCAGCCGCGGCGACGGACTGGTCAACGGAAAGATCGTCGATCTGTTCATTGCGTATCAGAACAACAAGCAGGTCGGCAAGGCGACCGTCCAGATCAGCGGACGCGGCGACTATTACGGCGAGGTTGAACTGCACTATTACATCTATCCGAAGGCGCCGAGCGGGCTGAAGGCGAGCAAGGTTATGGACACCTACGCCAAACTCACTTGGGGTATTTCGTCCGGCGCGGACAGCTACGAGCTTCACCGGTACGACTCGGCCAGTGGAAAATATGTGTTCTTTAAAAATGTCGGCAACACGACGGGCTGTACCGTGACAGAGCTCGACATGCAGAGCACGTACTACTTTATCGTTCGCGGCACAAGGACCGTAGACGGCCAGGCCTACACCAGCGGCTGGTCCAACGCCCTGAAGGTGACGACAAACGCCGCCTCGGCTGACGTGCAGACCGTGACGGCCAGCGTGGACGACCAAAGCATCGGTCTCAGTGATGTAAACGGCACGCAGTATCTCTTCCTGCCGGCCTCGGCAGACCTCACAAAGCTGCCGCTTCGCTTTGAAGCTTCTGAAAACAAGGGCGCACTGGTCCTCAGCGGCGACAAGAGCAGTCTGACGCTGGACGCGGCCGAGCAGAGCGTCGATCTGACGGCGCTGGCGAGCGAAACGGACGGCTGCTATGTTGTGACCGCGCGCATCGGCGGCGGCGACGCACTGACGGTCCGCGTGATGCAGGGCACGGGCATCCCGACGCTCTATCTGACGAGCGATGATGAAAATCAGGCCCGTGTCTGGGTGGACGCCGCTAAGACGAACAAGGCCACCGGCACGGCGCTCATGACCAGTGCAACCGGCACGACGCTCTATAACGGCGCGCTCAAGCAGATCAAGGCACGCGGCAACTCCACGTTCCTGCACACGGAAAAGAAGTCCTACCAGATCAAGCTTTCGAGCGGTGCGGATCTTCTCGGCACAGGCGAACAGGTCAAGACCTGGGTCCTGCTTGCCGGATACTTCGACGCCACGCAGATGCACGACAAGCTTGTCAAGGATTTGGCCGCCCAGTTGGGTATGAGCTACACGGCAAGCTGCGGCTGGGTCAACCTCTACTATGACGGCGAGTACCGCGGCGTGTATCTCCTGAGCGAAAAAAATGACATCAGCAAGACGTCTGTCAACATCAACGATCTGGAAAAGCAGTATGAACTGCTCAACAAGGACTACGGGACCGGCATGGTCACTGCGGAGGGCAAGAACAGCTTCGGCAACACCGTGCGCTACACGACCAATGTGCAGGATCCGTGGGCGGCAAAAGACAGCACCGGCGGCTACCTCCTGGAGATGAACTACCACACGATGGAAGAAGCCAGCTGCTTCATGACGAGCCAGGGCTACGCCATCAATGTCAAGAGCCCCGAGTGGTGCGGCAAGGGCGCGATGGACTACATCAGCGAGTTCTATCAGGGCTTTGAGGATGCGGTCTATGCCTCCGACGCAAGCGGCAGAAACAGCGAAGGCAAGTACTACTACGACTATGTGGACCTTGACTCGCTGGTTAGGACGTTCGTTCTGCAGGAGCTCGCCAAAAACTGCGACGGCTTCCGCTATTCCCAGTTCTTCTACTTCACGAACGGCAAGCTTTACGCAGGCCCCGTCTGGGACCAGGAGATGACCTTCGGCAGCGGCTGGAGCGGATACTCCAGACCTGACAGCATGGAGTACTTTGACCTGGGCAAAGCGCTCATCCGCATCCCGCACTTCAAGGCGGCGGTACAGGCATACTACAGCACGTTCCGCAGCGCGGCAAACGGACTGGAAAGCCGCATCAGCGCCCAGTACGCCGCACTCAATGACAGCGCCGCGATGAACTACACGCTGTGGCCCTACATCCGTGTTGGCAATCCCGAGGCGGCAGGCCACATCTGGCAGGGCGCCAGCTACGGATCCGTCATCAATGACCTGCAAAGCTGGATCGCTAAGCGTCTGAGCAAACTCGACGAGGTCTACGCAGATATTCCGGCGGTCACACGCGGCGACGTGAATGGGGACGGCAAGGTCAGCATGATGGATTTGCTTGTACTCCGAAAGTATCTTGCCGGCATTACCGAGCTTACGGAAACGCAGATGAAAGCGGCAGATGTGAATAACGACGGCAAGGTCAGCATGATGGACGTGCTTTGGCTGCGGCAGTATCTCGCCGGTCTCCGTGATGAGAACTTTGAGAAGATCAACGTCTGATGTGTCTTACATCCCTGTATGAACAGGGTGAAGAAAAAAGAGCCCGGAAGGGCTCCCAGCCATGGAAAAGGTGGATACACTTTTTCTAAATCAAAAAGAAAGGTGAAAATCGTGAAAAAGAAAGTATTATCTTTGTTCCTTGTGGCGCTGTTGCTGTTGGTTCAGTTGACAGCACCGGCATTTGCGGCCGACACAGGGAAGTCGTCCCCAGTACTCAAATTGGCGGCCGCTTATAATAATACAGCGAAACAGGTGACAGCTACGGTTGCGCTTGGTCCGTGTGAGAGTATTTGGGCTCTCTCCTTTGAGCTGCAGTACGACAAAGCAGCGCTGTCGTTCAGTTCGGCGAACGCTTCCGGCATCATGCAGAGTGCTACTGTTACAAACATGGACACTAACAGCCGGGTTAAATTCATGTATGAGTCAGAACCCTTTGCTGGTGTGAATTGCGAGGCAGAGCAGCTTGTCCTGTCAATCGTTTTTGATGTAATTGGCAGCGGCGACAGCACGCTGACCCTCGGCAGCATTGATATAGTAACTGTAACTGGCGACACTGAGAAGGAAGTCGCTGCTGGTGAAGGCAGCATCCTGACCGCTACAGTCAAGCTCCCCGGCACCACAACGGACCCGACAACACCGGATCCCACGACGCCGAACCCGACAACACCGGATCCTACGACGCCGGACCCGACAACACCGGATCCCACGACGCCGGATCCCACGACACCCGACATTCCCGATCCGATCGACCCGGAGCGTGATATTGTGCTGGTCGGCGAAAACAATCAGGCAAGCCACGTTGTAACAGGCAACACACTGAATGTGCAGAACGACGCGGCGTGTGTGGTGCTTTACACCATCGACAACGGCGAAACCTACACGAAGCTCGCTGCTACTCCAAACGAAGCAGGCGGCTATGACTTTGACCTCACGAATGTTCCCACGAATGCAGTCATTAAGATCGCTATTAAGGGTGACGCAAACGGGGATGGCAAGTTAAATAATCTTGATGTAACGCAGGTTAAAGCTGCGGTGCTAGGAAAAATTACGTTTGATTCAATGACTAACTTAATTGTGGATGTCGACGGTACAGATACAGTCAATAATCTCGACGTAACGCAAATCAAAGCAACCGTGCTTGGGAAAATTAGTTTGAATTGGTAATAGGAGAATTAAAATGAAGAATCAAAAGGCAAAAGGACTGTCGCTCCTGCTGACATTAGCACTGCTTGTTTCAATGTGCTTTGGAATGAGCGTAACTAGCTTTGCAGCGAATGATGTTAGTCTGACCGCAGCATTTTCGGAAACGAATTTAACACAATCGAACGAAGAACAGACCGTGCATCTGAGAATTGCCCCGTCGTTTTCGGTAACGATTTGTTCGTTTGAGTTTACTGTTTCAATCCCCAACGGTTGGACTTTGACTGAAATTAAGCCAATTGAAAACAGTGGTGTAACAAGCATAACAGCTGGTGATTACAACTTAACGAATGGACATATTGCATGGACAACAGATGATACGGAAGATACACAGATCAGCGCATTTGCTGAGTATGTATTTACTGTTCCTGCGAATGTTTCTGGAACCTTCACGGTCAATGTTTCAAACGGCTCGCTCGGAAAGAACTATGGTTTAGATACAGTAGCAATGGAGAATGATAGCACATCCGCTACCCTGACCATTGCACCCGCGCCTGTTGCTGTTAGCCGCATCAGGCTGAACAAGAATACGCTCGCTCTGACTGTTGGCGGCAGCGATACTCTGACTGCCACTGTCCTGCCTGATAACGCGACAAACAAGAACGTAACTTGGGAAAGCTCCGATTCGAGAGTTGCAACAGTCGACGAGAACGGCAAAGTTACCGCTGTCAAGCAGGGCACAGCGACCATCACCGTTAAATCGGTGTCGAACGACACAGTGACTGACACGTGCGATGTCACGGTCACAGATCAGATCTTCCCGGTCACCGGAGTCGCGCTGACCCCGGACAATGCTGAACTGTATGTTGGCGAAACAAAGAACCTGATGGTCGTGTTCACCCCGTCCAATGCAACGAATAAGAATGTGACGTGGGAAAGCAGCAACACGGCTGTTGCGACTGTTGCGGACGGCGTTGTGACCGCTGTCGGCAAGGGCACTGCGACTATTACCGTTACGACTGCAGACGGCAATTACACCGCAACCTGCGCGATCACCGTAAAGATCCCTGTTTCCGGCGTGACGCTGAACCCGACCAGCACGGCGCTGGTGGTCGGCAATACGAAGCAGCTGACCGCTACAGTAGCGCCTGCAAATGCAGATGACAGCACACTCGTCTGGACAAGCGGCAATGCAAAAGTTGCGACTGTTGACCAGAACGGCTTGGTTACCGCGGTCGGCGCAGGCACCACGACCATCACAGCCACCGCCGGCGGCAAGAGCGCGACCTGCACCGTTACCGTCACCGCCAAGCCCGTCCCCATCGAGGCGATCGCGCTGCGCGACGCAGCGGTCTCCATTGGCGGGACCATTCAGCTTGAGCCGGTCTTCACGCCCGCAGACACCACGCAGCGCGATGTCATCTGGACGAGCTCTGATAGAACGACCGCGACGGTCGATGCGAACGGTCGTGTCAGAGGCGTTGCTGAAGGCAAAGTGACCATCACGGTTACCAGCACTGCCGATCGGAACATCACCGCAAGCTGCACGGTAACCGTGACGAAGAATCTCTCTGATGCTGGTCTGGCTGCAATCATCGGCGCACTCGGAAATGGTTCGCTGCCGTTCAATGACGTAACTGTCCGGGATTACTTCTACGATGCTGTCAAGTGGGCTGTGGATCGGGGAATCACTTCCGGTACAAGCCGCTATACCTTCAGCCCGGACGCCCCCTGCACGCGTGCGCAGGTTGTGACCTTCCTCTGGAGAGCTGCGGGGTGCCCGCAGCCTGTCTCCAAGGTGAACCCCTTCACCGATGTCCGTGCGGATGATTACTTCTATACCGCCGTCCTGTGGGCTGTTGAAAACGGCATCACCAACGGTACCAGCGCGAAGACATTCAGCCCCGACGCAACTGTCACGCGTGCACAGGTCGTTACCTTCCTCTGGAGAGCGAACGGTCAGCCCACAGCTGGTAACAGCGGCTTTGCAGATGTAAGCGCTGACAAATACTACGCCACGGCAGTCGCATGGGCAGTCTTCCAGCGCATCACCACCGGTACTGGTTTTGGTGTATTTAGCCCGGATGCGGCCTGCACGCGAGCACAGATCGTCACATTCCTTTACCGGGCAAGATAAGCTTCAACAAACCCTGTGGAAGAGTAAATTATAGAAACAGTACAAAATTGCTCAGCAAAGCCCATCCCTTCACCAGCCTGTTGGTGCGGGGGTGGGCTTTCTATCTTCTATCACACTGAGTTCAACGCCACAGATAACTCTTGCGCGATGCGCTGCCGTTCCTCCTCGCTTTCTGCGCGCGCATACGGTCCCAGCGCGGCGTCCCGCTTGCGTTCTGCATCGCGTGTCCATGCTTCAAACTCGGCCTTAGTCATATCCTTCCGCATCGTGCGTGCGTAATATTTCTTGTATGCCCGCTGCTGCACCTGCCAGACTTCATTGTTTGCAACCTCGTCCTTGAAGCTGCTGGCCGCACCGATCTCCCGGCAGGTCTTGCTTGGGTCCTCCGGCGCTGGGCCTGCACAGTAGGCAAACGTCGCCCCCGGCGTCTGCAAAAACCAGTGCCCGCAGTTGGCGCAGCGCTTCGGAACAAACCCGCGCTGCAAGCCCTTCATGAATTCTACATAGATAAAATCCAGCAGCCGGTCAAAGTGCATTTTTTCGACCACCTCTGCCTCGCGCCCGGTGCCGCGGATGCAGAACTGCGCGTTCACCTTCGGCGCGTCCACCTCCGGGCTTGCACCAAGGCTGACGCCGCTGACAAACGGCTCCAAGCCCTTTTTCTCGATCTGTTGTGCCAGAGAAGTTTTTCTCTGGCCCTTTTTCTTTTCAAATGGCTTGCCCGCAAAAATGCCGTCCAGAAACCATGCATAGCGCTCCTGGATCAGCCGGATGGCGTCCAGCTGCTCCTGCATAAACCGCGGCAGCGTATCATCCTGCATTGCATATTCGCAGAACGCTTCCTGCGCTTCTCCCACAAATAATTCGCTCACATCCATGCTTGCAAACAGCTGAACGTCATTCCAATACAGGCGGTAAAGCGGCAAAGAAGCGAATCCATTTGCCACAGCCTGAAACGCCTGCGCTGCCTGCTCTGCATTGTTTCCGGCAACGGCTTTCTGATACTGATCCAATAATTCCTGAAATGGCGCGGCGTCAAGATTCAGAATTTCCGTCAGCACAGTGCCGTAGGGCTGCATCGCCGGATGGGATTCCACCCAATAGCCGGACGCACCGAACTCCACCTTCGTATTGGTGCGCGGCCGATGAAAATCCAATAAATCTTTTCCCAAAACGCCCATGTGCGTGCGCCTCCTTTGTAGAGAATACATTTTCACTCGTGTAGTGTATGTGCTTAAATGATACATTACCTATTGTGGAATGTCAATGGTTGTGCTATCATTCGATTGTAGATTTGTAGAGAATGTATATATAATAAATAAAATCGAAAGGAAGTGAAAAAATGACCAAACTGGAAACCATCAACGCAGAAGATCTGCAAAATCGGACGTATGAACCGACGCCGTTTCTTGTCGACGAACTCATTCCGGAAGGCTTGCATATCCTCGCGGGTGCGCCGAAAATCGGCAAATCGTGGCTGGCATTATGGCTCTGCTTGTGCATTTCGCAGGGGCAGCCTCTCTGGAATTTTGCAACAACCCAAGGCGAAGTCCTGTATCTCAGCCTCGAAGATTCGTTCCAGCGCA
>OLXI01000798.1_pt1 | contig 17278 bp, 9 predicted proteins | sample 1674181 | NCBI WGS metagenome assembly OLXI01 (sample SAMEA103958148, study PRJEB25191) | human gut metagenome | reverse complement strand
CGGGGCTGGCGGGGGTTATAGGAAACGACCTCTCTCGAGATCAATATCCGGTCTTGGGAAGCGGGTTGTTGTTGAAGCGACAGACGGTGGTGACCCAGGTGGCCTTGGCCGTCTGCCACTCGTTGAGGTACTGACCACCCACATCAGCTCTGTTGATGATTTGGTAGCCGTTGCTCACGGTGCCAAGCACCTGCACACGCATGGTGGGCTTCACCACGGACGCAAAGCCGCTGGGCACGGTGCCGAACTCGAACCGGACATCCGTGACATACTCGCCCTGAGCAAGGCCGAGGGTTGCTGCATTGAGGCTCAGAGAGTAGTTGTTGGAGGTCAGCAGGTTGCTGGCCAGAGTCCGGTAATCGCTCAGATTGGTCTTGAAGGTGACCTTGTAATAAAGCCTCGCATTGTAGGTACCGGTGGTCACGCTGATTGCGCGTGTGGCATCGGTCGGAATACGGTCATGCCAGAAGAAACTGTTCAGCGCAACATTGGAGGTGTTGCCGATACCGGAGAAGTCATAGCTCATGACCTGTCCGGGCTGTACCTCGCGGTTGCCGGTCTTCTTAATGGTCACGCCGAGATTGGCGGACTTGTTGTAGGCGGAGAGTTTGATGATCTGGTTTGGATACTCGATCTCGGCCTCCATCTTCTCACTGCTGAGCTGATAGTACTTGGGTGCGGACACCTCCGTAACAAAGTAGCGGCCCAGAGGCAGAGGATCGGAAGCGGCGACGCCGCGTGCATCGGTCACAATATAGCCCACGACCTTACCGGAACGGGCCTGCGTGATCTCAAACACCGCGCCTTCCAGAGCAGAGCCGGCGCGCTGGCCAGTGACGAGGTTATCGTCAGCACTATACTTGCGGACCTGGATCTGACCGGTTACAGCGCTGTTCTCCCATTCGATCTGCGCGCACTTACCCGCCTCAACATAGACGGTTTTGTACTGCTCATCGCGGATGTAGCCCTCGGCCGCCTCCAGTTCACGGATATAGTACTTGCCGGGAGTCAGCTCGTCATCAATGTAGATGTAGCCATCCTGATCCGTCGCATACTCGCCAATGGGATTCTTGCCTGCATCGTACAGGACGAACTTGACACCATAGATACCCTCGCCGGTAGCCGCATCGACCTTATGGATCATAATCGACGCCATGCGCTGATTGGTGATCTCCACCGTGGTGGTCTCACCGTCCTTGACGCAGACATTGACGGGCGTGGCATCCAGCTCGTAGCCCTCGGCTGCCTTCAGCTCGGTGATGGTATACCATCCATTCTCCGCATTGGGGATGCTGATGACACCGTTGCGGTCAGTCGTGTAGGTGCCAAGGATCTCGCCGTTGATCTTCCGAACCTCGAATTTGACACCCTTGATGCGTGCGCCGGTGTCCTCATCAGATTTGATGATCTGGAGACCACCAGCAGGTCTGTTATAGAAGGTCAGCGTCTGAAGATCATCGGGATCGATTACGACGGTCTGGGATCTGGTCTCTTCATCGATCACATAGCCGGAGATGGTCTTCGTCTCTGTGACGACCAGCGTGCCAACGATGCCGCTGATCAAGATCTCACCGTTTTCGTCCGTCCGATAGATCCCGTTGGAAGACAGCTTGCCACCTTCATCAGGCACATAGCTGCCATCGGCGTAAGCCACACGGAACTCAACGCCTGCCAGAGGCTTGCGAGTAACACTGTCCAGTTTCACAATGCGCAGGCCGCCGAGAGGCTGATTGCGGAACTCCACCGTCACGACCTCGTGGGAGCGCACTTTGACGGTCTGTGGCGTGTCGTCCAGGACATAGCCGGATTTTGCACGCACTTCCTTGATGACCAGTGTAGTGTTGGGATCAAGGCCATCGATCAGAATGGTGCCGACGCTATCGGTTACATACTTACCGTTTCTGTTGCCCACGACGGTGCCGTTGGACTCTGTGACCATGAATTCCACATCGGACAGAGGCTCGCGGGTAATTGCATCAATCTTTTTAATCAGGACACTACCCTTGGCCTCATTCCCGAAGGTGACGGTGATGACATCCTGTTCGTTGCCACTCAAATATACCGTCTGAATATCGTTTTCGCTCAGCACATAGCCGTCTGGTGCGGAGATCTCCTCAATGACATAGGTGCCAGCCTTCAGACCTGTGAGGATGAAAGTGCCGTTGGAAGAAGTCTGACGCTCAGCGATGACTGTGCCTCCAGTACCGGAGGTGCCGCCAAGGAACCGCACGCGGAACCATGCACCCTGAAGAGGATCACCGGTGCTGGAGTCTACCTTCTTGACGATGATGGCGCTCAGGGGGGTGTTCTCAAAAGTGACGACCTTGCCGCGCCCCGCTTCCACATAGACCTGCTGGGAAGTGGGATCTTTGATGGAATAGCCCGCAGCAGGCTCCAGCTCGGTGATGGTGTACCAGCCGTCATCCAGCTTATCGATGAAGAACTGACCGTTCTCATCCGAGTAGTAGGTACCAAGATCACGAATCTCACCGGTAGAGGTCTTATCGGAACGGAAAGTAACATTGAACTTCGCACCCTTAATGGGATCGCCGGTAATGCTGTCGATCTTATTGACTGTCAGGGTGGGCTTGGGATAGTTCTGGAACTGGACGGTGCCAGTCCTGTTGGGAAACAGCGTGATCATCTGATGTGCTTCGTTGAGCAGATAGCCATCGGGTACTGACTGCTCCCAGATCTCATAGACACCGGGCATCAGCTTTTCCAGATAGCAGCGGCCATTCCCGTCAGAGGTCACGGTGGTCAGTGTGGAAGAATCCACACGCTTGACGGTAAAGGTCACACCGGCGACAGGCTTTCCAGTAATGGCATCAGTTTTTAGGATCTCCAAATTGGGCATCCGATCATTGGAAACGACCAGTTCGCTGTTCTGACCGGGGAACAGCTCCACATGATACTCACGGGAGTCCTTCACATATCCTTCCGGAGCATCCATCTCCACCACGGAGTAAATGCCGGGTTCCAGATCGGAGATGTTGATTTCGCCCTTGGTGTCAGTTACGCGATCCAGGTAATGCGAGCCGTCCTCAATCCGCGCAATTCTGAAGGTCGCACCAGCGAGGCCGAGGCCGCTGTAGCTATCCAGCTTCACCAGACGGAAGCTGGGCTTCTGGGTGTTGGTGAACACGAACTGGGCATTTTCGTTACCGTTAATCTGGATGACACGAGTGGCGTCATCAATCAGGTAGCCATCCGGCGCGGCCTGCTCCGTCACCTTGTAGGCACCAGGCTCCAGATCGGTCAGGTCGATCTCGCCATTTGCGTCGGTGGTGTACTCCTTGGAGAAGGTGCCACCGACAAGCTCAATACGGAACCGTGCGTTGGGCAGAGGCTCCAAGGTGGTGCTGTCCAGCTTTACAAGATGGATACCCGGCTTCTGATCATTGAAGAAGATCAACTCCAGAATGCCATCGGAGCCTTCCAGCTCAATCTGCTGAGGTGTGGAATTGATGATGTGAGAGGAATCGGTAGCGACTTCCTTTACAAGGTAGGTGCCGGGTTCCAGATCGGTTAACAGGATCTCGCCGAATTCATCAGTCTGGAAGGTGCCCAGAGACTGTGCATCTTTGGAAATTTCAAAGGAGATATTGGGCAGAGCCTCGTGAGTCTTAGAGTCATACTTGATCACACGCAGGCCGGGTTTCTCCTCGTTCACGATAGGAATTTCCACAGTGTCGCCGGAGATGACGGTTGCAGTATAGACTTCATCGGATTTGATATAGCCGGCAGGCGCTGCGATCTCCTGGATGCGATAAGCGCCAGGCTTGATCTCGGTGAAAACAGCAGTACCGGCATAATTGGTTTCTCCGGTATATACGGCACCGGACTCAATGTGCTCGATTCGAATCGCGGCACCGGGCAGCTGCATACCGGAGTCGGAGTACTTCTTCACCATTAGGTTGCCATACGGAGCATTTTCAAAAGTCACCGTAGCCTGCTTGCCGTACTCAACTTTGACATTCTGGGCGGGTTCCTCGCTAAGCAGGTAGCCATTAGGGGCTTCGCGCTCATAGACTGTGTAGTTGCCGGCCAGAGTAAGAGGAATAACGATTTGGCCCTTGGAGTTGGTGGCAAAGGTTCCGACCGATGCGCCTTCGGGATCAACCACTTCAAACATCGCGCCCTTCAGGGGGATGGTCGTGCCTTCCTCGTACTTGAGGATTTTCATGCTGGTCTCGGTGGGTTCCTCTTCAGGGGTGTCGGTGTAGTTGCTGTATGCCGTCAGAGCCAGAGGTGTGGTCGGATCGGTATCGCACATGTAATTTTGCAGGTTGCCATACTTGTCCTTCTCGGCGCACACAGCGTAGTAGATGGCGTACTTATAGACATTGGTACGAAAGCTCAGTTGGACGCTGCCGCTCTGTCCATCGACTGCGCTGGCAGGATACAGGACCTTGAACTGTCCGGCATATCCCTTTCCGGTGGCCTTGGTGGTGATGACATCAATTTCCTTGTTGTCCATATCAACGATCTTCGTGCCGGCAGGAACCGCAGAGGGATCGCTAAAGGCAACATTTACAGCGTAGTTGCACACCCAGGTTTCAGAAGTGACCGTGAAGATCTGCTGGAGATATTCCTGACCATTGATGGTTGCAGGATAGGCGGTCTCCTGGTCGGCTTCCACCGTGACATTAGGAGAAAGGACAGTGCTCCATACGGTGCCGCGACGGTAGATATCCTTCACGGCTGCCAGCATCTTATTGGCACGCTCCAGCTCCACTCCGGTCAGATTGGGGTTGACCTTCATGTTGTTGATGTCCCAGTTGGGCAGCAAGTACGCCCAGAGCGCCATTTTGGTCGCATAGTATGCCTGATACTTATTCTCCAGCTTGAGTTCGCTCAGACTGCGATGGGGATAGCCATTTGCAATGATGCCAATGACTTTGGGATCACTGCCGATTTCGTTGGCGAGGTACTTGATGCTCTCACCGGGAGCAACAGTCTGAGGTACACCCTTGATATTGGGGTTGACGCAGTACGCAGGAATTTCTTTCGTCTGACCGTTGCGATCCACATAGTTGTAGTAGGTATAGATCAGCTCACGCACTCTGCCGTTGATCGACAGGTAACTGAGCTTCTGCTCGCCGTTGTAGATGTTGACTTCTCCAAGCGCCTCTTCGACAGAACCGGCTGCCAGAGCTGTGCCTGGAAACATACCAAGCATCATGACAACTGCGAGAAGCATCGAAACAACTCGTTTTTTCATTTTGATTGACCTCCGTGCTTATTATCGTGAATGCATAAAGCATTCTTGGGGTGGATCGGTATGGAAAAAGGCAGTGTGCGTATTTCAGCACACTGCCTCCGCAGGGAACAATATTCAGTTTTCATTTTACGGAGATGTAATATTCCGTGTACTGGAAGGCTCCGTCACAATAGACATCCCATGCCTCAAAGGCGTACTCGCCGGGAGGGCAGGAATTGAAAAGTTCGACGATCTGGTCGGAACGCCAGGGCCAGAAGCTGTTGGCTGCCACGCTTTCGGGAATAGACAGCTTCACGGTCACAAGAGGGCTGCCATCCGCTCTGGTTACGGGCTTTCCGTTCTGCCAGGTCTGCGGATTGTCGCCGATGGCGTTATAGAGGGTGTACTGCATGCGACGGGTCTCAAAGAGGTTGCGCACGAACATGTACTCCTTACCACCGGAAGTGAAGTGGTTCGCCTCGGGTTCGGGCAGAGTCGGCTGATCCAGCAGGCTCCAGTCACAGGTGGGGTCCGGCAGGGTGTCAGTTTCCTGCGTAGCGAACATACTGTTCTGGTACTTGCTCACATCGGTGATCTCATACACATAGCCGTCGCTGCAGGGGATCTTGTCGCCCGCCTTGGGCTCGGGCATGACATCCGCCTGTGTGTAGTCAGCTTTCTTAGCTCCCACTGCCACGCTCTGCGTCTTCGCGGGAGCTGTGCCGGTATACGGCTTATCGCTCTCAATCTGGACACAGCCGTTGGTGCTGTCCCAATGAACATTGAAACCAACCGCCTTGCCGATATCGCGGAGCATCACATAGTTGTTGCCGTTGATAGCGTATGCGGTCATCTTCACTTCCTGACCATCGACAAAGAACCGATGGCTGCTCAGCTCAGCAACGACGCCGGCCGCATAGGCCACGGAGCCGCCAAAGAGCATGGTGCCGACCAGAAGACCGGCGATAAAGGATCCGATTCTCTTCATTTTCTTTCGCCTCATCAAGTGTATTCCAGCCACTCTCTGCGGGGGAAAGGCGTAGGGATGAATTACTGATTGCAGTAGGCCTGGAGGCCACGCAGGAAGATGTCTTCCTTGGTTGCCCGCCTGTTCTTAACCAGATCTCTCATCTGGTCATAGGACTCGCGAGGCAGGCGCAGCCGAATGGCTACGCTGGACTCGGTGGGGATGGGCTTGGTACGACTCTCACGATTGCGGGGCTTATTGGTTTTCATAGTGTTCCTCCAGTTCATTTATCGAATCTCTACTGCCTGCACGCACAGACGCAGAGAGGGCTGGTTAGCGATACAAGTGATCAAGGTAATTCGGTTATCTCCCATCTCATTCAGGTACGAATAGTCGGTATAGGAGATGGACCCGACAAAAGTCACTTGGTAGGTCTTGGTGCCGATCGCGGTCTTGTACTCCACGATGTCACCGATCTTCACATTCTTCAGCTTAGCAAAATAGGCATGGCTGCCACGATTGTGGCCGAACAGACCAATGTTGCCGGTATAGATGCCAGACGAGGTATAGTGACCAGCTCCTTTGGACATTGAGCTGTCAGTAGCGCCTTCATACACCTTGCAGCTCAGGCTGACACGGTCGATCGAGACTTTGCCGATGCTGCCATCTTTCTGTTTCAGATCAGTAATGGTGACAGAGGGCTGATACGGAACTTCGATTAGGCTGCCACCAGAGATGATGCTGGAATTGCTGAAATCGGACTCCGGATATACAGTCGTTGCGGATCCACCGCTCAGGCCATACTGGATACCGCTGCTCAGATAGGGGTTATTGAGCGAGGTCTCCAGGAACTCCTGGCTTAGGCCGTACTGGATTTCTGGAATATCGTAGTCGATCTGGTTGCGGGCACCGTAGTTGTAGCCGGCATCATACAGATCCTCGTAGTTGGTGCTGCCGTAGTAGACGGGATTGGCCGAGGTTTCGAACGAGTAGTCTGCGGCACTGGCAGAGCTCGCCATGCCGAGGGCCATAGTCAACATGCAGCACAGGGTCAAAATGCGTTTGAGTTTCATACGGGTTCCTCCTCAGTATCGGGTTCACCTTCCTGAGTGCCGATATCGACCTTGAACCAGTACTGGCCATTGACCGTGCCAACAGTATGCTCGACTGTGTTGTCATAGCAGTGGATGGCGATGGTCTGGCCGAACAGCTTCTTTGCGACTGCCTGATCCACTTCGACTGCGATCATACCTTCCGGAATATCCTTCAGGCGATCGATACGAAGTTCGGGGTCTTTGGTCTTCAGACGCAGTCGGCCGCACTTTTCATACTCGTTGCCTTTGCCCGTCGCTTTGTAAACTGTAGTATTCTTACGAAGCAGAAGGCCGAGCAACAACAAAGTGGCCAAAAGAATGGTTCCGCCGATAACGGGGATCACCACGATCGAGCCATTGAAAGTGGGTTCCTCTTCCACAGGAACGATCTCGGTGCCCAGGTAGGTTACGGTATAAAGGATGCTGGAGATGCCGGAAGAGACGACGGTGCCTTTGTACTCAGCGGTCGTAATGTATCCGGTTGCGACAGTGGAGCTGGCAGTGCCGGAATAAGTAGCGACTGCGGAATAGGTGGCGGGAACGAGTTCATCGCCTACCAGCGCCGTACGCTCCACGCTCCAGGTCACATTGGACAGGCTCAGGGTTCTGCCATTCTTCTCTACAGTCTTATCGATGTAAGAAGAATCATTTCGATCGAGGCCGGTGTAGTTCTTGGTTGCGGTGACAGTGTAGGAGCTGCTCTTGTAGCCGGCTTCCTCCGTCTTGATCGTGCTGTGGTCCAGAGACAGAGTGCCGGAAGAAATGCCGTCGTCGAACTCGATCGTGGGCTTCAGCTCTGCGAGGATATCTTCAAGGTTCTTACTGGCAGTTGTGACAGTGACGACCTCGGTGTGCAGATTCTCTTCCTGGAAGTGCTGCTCTTCTTTGATGATGTCACTCATGGAGTACAGGAAGCCATCATGCTCGAAGTCCTCTTCATAGAGATCTGCAGGGTCCTGGTCGGGCAGGAGCGTATAGGTCTTGATCGCGAGCTGCTGCCCGTTGAGATTCTGATAGGTCACATCGTCCGGAATGTACGATGCTGCACTTGCTCCCACCGTCATGGACATGGCAACGACGAGAACAAGCACCAAGGAAGTGATTTTTTCCTTCATGGATCTTGATCCTTTCTGTTCGTGGGTGTCATGCGACCGGGTTAGTCGGATGATCACCGGTAGTAAGGCGGCCTTTGCCGCGCTTGTATTCGCTGATGCATTCTTTCAGCATGGCGAGGAGGTCTTCGTAGGTCAGATTCATCGAAAGCCAGAGGCATTGCCGGAACATGTAGATCATGCTGTCATCTGCCAGGAAGACGGAGTGCCAACCTGTGACCGACTCCAAATTCAGTTCGTTCGCAACGCCATACATCTGATCGGCATTGATGTCTGCGAACAGGATCTTATCAGCGACAATGATGGACATGATGGGATAGCTTCGAATCATGGAGACAAGGACGACGCAGTCGATCTCGTCGTCCTTGTGGATGGCGACATAGGTGTCACCATGCTGCTCCACAATGTTGAGGCAGGACCGGATGACCTCCCTGCAGTGAGCGTCAAGAGCATCTCGGCTGCTGGGAGAGTATTTCATAAGGTTACCTCAATCTGGTATGGCGTTTGATGATTCTGGTGATGAAGCCCAGCGCGATGCCGTTTTCCTCATCGACTCCGGTGACACGGAAGCTGACCGTATCCAGTCTGCTGGGCATGTCGATGGAACGATAGAGCTTGGTCTTGGCATTAACACCCACCTGAAGGCGGACGAAGAACACGCGGTCTTTCACGCCGGTAACGACACCGAAATAGTTGGAGTTGGGAGTGATCTTCTCCAGGGCTGCCCGATCGGGATTCTCAGATGCCTCTTTGATGGAGAGGTTGACCGAATAGACATCCCGCTCCTCGTTGTAAGAAACATCCATGACCCTGGCCACGACCAGGTCGCCGGTGGAGTGCAGATCCGCAATGTCAGAGAACCATTCCCAGGAGACATTGCGGGCATAGATCTCAGTATCCACACCGCAAGCTTCCACCGTCATGGTGTTGTTGCCGACACCCAGAACACGGCACGCCATCAGGATACCGGGCTTTACACGGCCGGTGGCATAGTACCGCTTCTGACGCTGCAGCATGGCCGCCTTACGGGAACCAACTGCCGCACGATTGCGGATATCCACGGCCGCGGGGATGAAGTCTATGGTCGCACCCAGCATACGCCCGATCTGGATTCTGACAGATCGAGGAATGGGATCCTCTTCAGGCCATTCCGTCAACACCATCTCACGAATGGGGATCAGGATGCGGAGGCCTTCAAAATCAACCGGGCAAACAGGAAGACCATTCTCGGTCTGAATAATGCCGCTGCTGACGATGCCGGTCAGGATCTGCTGCCTGCGCGCTGCGCCGGCAAGATAGCCCCACTTGGCGTCTTCGCTATCCTCACGGGTAACGCCACGCTCCAGATCATTGAGTTCAAGCAGGTCATCACTGCCTTGACGCCGGGGTGCCTGAGGGGGCACAGGTTCAGAAACAACCGGTTCCTGAACGACCTCTTCAACAGCTTCAGTTACTTTCTTCTTAGGCATTTCTTCTGCTCCTTTCCTAGAAGATGTCATCCGCATTCACAACCTCGCGCTCAGTGTTACGGGCTGGCTTCGCAGGTGGTTTCTTCTGCCGATTGCCGCTGCCCTTTTCCACAGGGGTGGCCATGGATGAGGATGGTGAAGGGCCGGTTGCAGATACAGAAGAAGCCTGGCTGGTCTTCCAGTCAGGCTCATGCAGGATCGCTTTGCGGCTCTTCAGCTTTTTATAGTCCGGATGCAGGGAGTAGTCATAGCGCTTGGCTCGCATGACTTTCTGACCTCGAATGAAGATCAGAACTTGATCCGGGGGTAAACGCAGGACCTCATCAGGGGTAAGCAGTTGACGCCGGCCAAGTGAGTTGGTCTTGCGGAATCTTGGTGTGTAGTTGGTGATGTGCATGGTATTGAGTTCTCGCATTGTACCCTCCACTTCAACGGAAGCGGTACCAATGCGATCACTGAAGTACTCCGCCGTAAGCATATCGGTACAACCCAAAAACACCGTGGAGTCACAGGCACCGAGGATCTCCTGCCATTGGTCATCAGGGTATCGGTTGCGCATCTGACCTACATTTTGGAAGAAGACGGCTACCGAGCATCCGCGTGACCGGATGGTAGAGCACTTTTTGGTGAAGTCAGGGATCAGGCAGCAGTTCGGAAATTCATCTAGCACGAACTTGACCTTAGTGCTCAGCATACCGCCTTCGCAGTATCCATCTGCATAGCGAATCAGGCGGATAAATAGAAAGCTGAAGAATAGAGAGCTGAGAAAATCAAAGGTGCTGTCCTGATCGGACACAATGCAGAAGTAGGCACACTTTTGCTTTCCCGGAAGTTCCAGATCGATCTCGTTATAGGAAGTGATGTTCCGCACCTGCTGCGCCTGCAGTACGGCCAGCTTGCTGCCTAGGCCAATGATGACACTGGTTCGAACCGTATCGCTGGACTGCTTGAAGATGGCGTAAGGTGCGGCTGCAGGGGATGGCGGAAGAAGCTCGCCGGTGTATTGGTTCACATGCTCATGGCTGATACTGGCCATGATGTCGGACAGGCCCTTCTCCGTCTGTGTATAGAGCAGATCGTAGACTGTAGCCAGGTTGCGTTGCTCCGGGGGCATTTCCAACGCCACATACAGTACCAGCGCTTTTAGCAGGTTGAGCTCAGCGTTGTACCAGAACGCGTCTTTCGAGTCTCCGCTGGTGTTTTGCAGTACGATGTCGGCGAAGGTCTGAGCCATCAGCTCGCTGGAACCGACTTCGTTGAGGCAGTTCCACGAATCACTATGATCCATTTCAATTAGGTTGAAGACCTTGACTGTATATCCATTGTCTCGAAGGTATTCGCTCATGGATTCATACAGTTCAGATTTTGGATCGGTAAGGATCAGGCTCTCACCACGCTTCACCGCTTGGAGGACCAGATTTCGGGATATGGATCTGGATTTGCCTGTGCCCGACGAGCCACATACGGCGAGGTTGGAATTGAGGCGTGTGTTTTTGGGGAGTGTGAGGATTTGACCATCAGGTAACATGCCAAGGATGTCCTGCTCGGTCTTTTTCGCACTCGTCACATCAAAGCAGTCACTTGCCTCCTTCGGTGACATGAAACTTGCTGTGCCATAGCTGCCAGAGTTTGAGACAGTAAGGTTTCGATCGGCGTCGGTGACTCCGTTTTGGCCCCATCCGATCCGGAGTCCAAAAATGCAGATGAGTACAATTCCCACCACTACCACACCGATGGCAATCAGGCCTTCTGGAAAGTGGAATATGGATCGAAAGACATCTGCAAGCTCCAGGGATGGGAGACCTGGGGAGACGCTATAGTCACTGCCGGCTGCCTTCCATGCGTTGATGTTGATCATGAACTGGGCGATAATGCCGGCAATATACAACACGCATGGGATCAGGACAGCAAGGCTAAGGGTTATTTTCAGTTTTCTTCTTTCCATGGTTATTCATGCTTTCTACTGGACGCACTTCGATGGCCGGCCCGACAATTCCCTGAACCGTTTGAGTCTGGTAGTCGAAGCAGAGCATAATGGGGCTTCCACGGAATCCTTCTGGGATCGGACGGATATCCGATAGTTTCAGGAGATCACATTGATAATTCAGAATGACCGGTTTGTCGTGCTGGACATCGATGGCGTCATACTCTCGGTTGGGAGTTCGTGGTGGGTGGTAAGGTGCAAGGATGGCCTGGTTCAGTTCCAGCGCCATGTCCGGATTGAGGATGATTTTCAATAGAGAATCACCATCGGGGTTGTTGGTTAGGAAGAGACACTGGGCGAAGAATGTGGAAACTACAAAGTACTTGTTGCCAAATGGTTTTGCACTGTGGCATAGGCGCTGCGCCACGCTCATAGTAGAGCCGATCACGACCTGATGGATCGTGGTGACGCCAAAGCCTCTAGCCAGAAGTAAGCTCTTCACAGCTGCTGCGTAGTTCTCCTCACTGTTCTTCATCCAGTACATCCGTGTGCTGCCGGTGAAGTAGAGGAAATAACAATGCTTCCCCTTGACCACAATACCAATCGTGCGGGAACTCTTGGAAACGGATTCCGGTGAGTACTCCTCGATGGCGACTCGCAGTTCGTGGGACGCATAGTAGTAACACTGGGTTGGATCTGGGGTGATTGTGTTTGAGGTGCGCTTTGCCGGGGACATCAGGGATGGCTTTTGTGAGATCAAAATCTCTGCATCGGCCGCATGGGCCATGACCGTGCCCACGGCGATAGCGTGAAGTCTCAGGATTTTATCGACTTTTGATGGGTACACACGCTCGGAACAATTGATTCGAGAATAGATCATGGCCACTGCCTCAGGATCACTCTGCGCCACATAATCAAATCCCTTCTGCGTTAAGCTCAGAGACCGGATTACATGCCGCTTATGTTTCCTGCGGTAGCACTTCACATAGCCCTCTCGAATCGCCCGATACATCACTCTGCGATTCCACTCAGCACCACCACCGATGCGAACCGCCAACTGCGTCGGAAACTCAATACAGTACCCAACAAACCACAGCAGTTCAAGCAACCGATCGTTCTTGCAAGTAATCATAGGCACTCCAATCTTGAAAACAGTAAGGCTGCCGACAGGCTGCCCGAGGCTGCGGCATGCATTGCCGAAGTTGCGCAGAAACTGACCAAGCAAAAAACACCCAGCCAGAACACCTCACTCAAATCACTACCTATTTCTGCAGCCCCTGGGTGAGGACAGCCCGAAGGCTCAAAATCACTACCTATTTCTGCCTCTCATTCAAAGCAGGAATTGGTAGTTGATTTTATGTGGTTTTTAGCCCATGTAGAGAGGGTCTCGGGTCGCATCAGATAGAACTCTGTGCAGTCTCGATCAGACACCTTTGTGGCCTGAAGCACCGTACACAACAGCCCGCTGTCGTTGGTCAGTAGCATAGACTCGATCACATCCAGATATCTCTTGGTTTCGATGTTATCGTAGTCTCGAATGCGCCGCTTACCGAGTGCCTCATCGTAGTTATGGACAATGCAGATAGCACAGCTTCCGAACCGTTCCATCGGATTTTCCTTGAGGAAGTCGAGGAGCGCATAGCGCAGAGGGCGTGTCAGAAACGCCTGATTATCCCTCTGGTTTCGCTTCGGTAGGATTGCAGGCACTGTGATTTTGAGCCAGTCATGGGTCTCATCGATCCGAATTCCAAGCAGATCAGCCACCTCACCGTAGAAGTGTGCGGTATCATCACGGACCGTTCGAGCCGTGAGATTTCGCAGGGAGACCGTGGAAACTTCAGCGTTACGAACCAGGCTGAACAGCTTCTGCTGGGGGTTGAACTGATCCATGCGCTCCAGATTATTGGCTATCTGGAAGAGTTCATGGCTGATGCCGTCATAATCTGAAGCGACCTGGCGCATAACAAGGATATATTTGGGGTTTTCCATCGTGTAACCTCACATCTTATAGATTTGCTCAACACCATTCGGGCCGACTAAGATGCCATAATCGTTGACCAGTCTGGGCTCTACCTCATCCAGAGTGCTCAGATCATCAACAACGATCAGGCGGACTGTCGCTTCCGCAACCACGGTGCGAGCTGCATTGATTGCAGGGATATTCTGCTTACTGCCAGGGATCAGGTCATAATCCTTGGCCGCAGAAGAGAACGATAAAATAGCCGGAGGGTCGCTTGCGCAGAAGTCCAGCACATTGTCTCGCATTTTGATGAATGCCCAGAATACCATGACAGATTCAAGGGTCTTTCCGTGGTCCAGCGAGTACCTACTTGTGGCAAGGAATTGGCCGTCCGGCGAAAAGTAGGCCAGACCCTCTCGCCGGAGTCGTGCGAGGATCTGGCCATAGGAACGATTGCTCAAATGATTGAAGAGCAACCGCATTTGTCGCTGTTCAACGACCCCGAAGATGGTCAGCAGCCGAATGATAAAGGCCACTTCTCGATCTCGGGCAGCATATGCAAACTTCATTTTGATCTCCTTTGTGTAGACTTAGGAAACCGCATAGTGTAAAAGATCTTTGCTGTTACGCATAATGTAGAGCTAATGTAAACGACATTCGTGGTGTGTTTTCATAAGTCAGCATTATGCGCATTTTGAGCCATCTTTTCCTGGAGGATTTGATTGAGCTCCATGCGGTCTGTAGTGATCAACTGCTTCTCCAGAGGGGAAGCTTTGAAGGAAACAGTGATGTGGTTGGAGTTTGTTGAGATTAGGCCCTGGCCGCGCTCAAAACGGGTAATCGACATGATCTCAGCATCCGACAGGTGGAGGATGCTCTGCACTCTTCGGGCTTCATCCTCCTCCAGATTCAAAATGATCTTCGTCTTGGCAACATTCAGGATGCCTTTGCCAAATCGGCTCCTGTCAAGGTCGCCGATATCCTGCGTAGCTGCAACAGCTGCGCCGCCATAGCCACGGATGATTTTGAAGATTTCTTGGACCCATTCTCCGGCCAGCGCCTTTGCATTATTCGGGTTACTGGTATCGTCGTCTCCGATCAGCTCCCACGCCTCATCAATGAAGATGGCTTTCTCCTTGGTGCGATCCTCCTTTGTCTTATCCCAAACATAGTCCAGAGCAACGAACATACCCACAGGGAGCAGCTCGCCGGTAAGTTCGGAGATGTCCAGTACGGTGTAGAGGTTATCGAGTTGAACATTGGTGTGTTGGTTGAAGGTCTTCGCCGAGCCGTTGACCAGACGATTGAGAATGTTGCCCAGGCGCTTCGTTTCCGGAGACTCCATAAGGATCTCATAGACATCTCCCAGCAGGGGCATCTCGCGATACCGATCCGGGTGGTCTGGGTCGATCAGAGACTCGTTGTTGTGAGTAATTCCTTTTTTGGCATAGGTTCGAATCAGAGCCTCATCCAGAAGCTGACGCTCTTCATGGTTGATATCGGGGATCAACAGAGAGAAGAAGATGTGCAGCTGCTGGATCTTTTTTGCCAGAATGGAGTTCTCGTTGACAACGCCATCGATCATCTGATTGGCACTCAAGTCTTGCTTGCGGATCTCACAGACATTGATGCACTGCTTGGAGGCAGGACTGATGGAGATAAACTCTCCTCCGATATTGTTGCATGCGCGCAGGAACTCATGTCCCTTCAGAGGCGCGATAATGAATACCTGCGTGCTTTTACGCCTCATGCGCAAAGCGATCAGCTGGAGCGTGAAGGTCTTACCTGCGCCGCTTGTTCCAAGAAGTACCATATTGGCGTTTTTGTAAACCCGGCTATTGAAGATATCCACGATGACCAGGCTGTTGTTATGCTGATTAACACCGAGCAAGATGCCATTCTCGTCACTCATCTCAAACGAGGTGAAGGGATAGCAACTGGCCGCAGAGGATGTCAGCATATTGCGCTTGCTGGCCTCGAACAACTTCTTATCCAGCTTACAGAACGGAAGGATCGAGAGAAGCGCCTGTTCCTGCCTGAAGCGGCAGATACGAATGTCCATATCCTGTGAGATCATAAGGCGACGCACTTCAGAGATGCGCCACTCCAGGTTTTCCAGAGTATCTGCAGTAACCGTGACCAGGGTGTTGCAGTAGTAGAAGTCCTCGTAGTTCGCAAGTCCTTCCTTCAGGAAGTATCCGGATCGAATGGCGCTTTCGAAATCATCGAAGTCCGTATTCGTGTCCGATGTATCCTTGAGTCGGCTGCGGTTAATTCGGATCTGCTGACCCAGCTTAGCCTGGATACGCTCTTTTGGTTCGCGGGAAAAGAAAAAGTCCACATCGATGCCTTCGCCCGCATTGACGAGAATGCTCGTCCAACCGGCGACCACTCGGGGGTTATACCCGTCAGAGGGTACGATCAGATATGCATGATAGACACCATCCATGACGACATAGGACCCACGGGTCAGGTCAATGGACTCAGGTGCCAGCACACTTTTGAGTGGTACAGGAACCGAAATGTCGGTGTCCTTCCGCGCTGCCTGCAGTTCACGGACCCGCTTCTCAACCGGCTTCACTTCGCAGGTGGCACGATTGAAAATGGTGTAGAGGACTTCCATAAGGAAGATGTTCTCATCCTCATGAGCGACAACGGCATTGTCACAGTGCAGAAAGTACTGACGCGCTGTTTGAACAGCGGTCTCCAGTGCAGATACAATCTCTGCGTATTCCGGCTTACGATTGGTGACTGCCTCATACTCAAAGATGACGAGGAAGCGTCGCGTGATGGCCTCACGGGAACCGATCGTCTGGATTAGATGGTAGTAGTCCAGTTGGAGATCACGGCACTTGGGATTATCCTCTGCCTCCATTTCACGCTCAATGGTATTGAGGTGCTTGCCGATATCGGCCTTTTTTGTCAGCACTTTGATTTGGACCTTTACAGGAGAAATCTTCATCCAACTTGCGAAGCTGGCGACGATGTTCTTCTGCTCGGAAATGTTACGGAGCAAGAAGTTGATCGGCTCCACCTCGATCACACGGAGATAGCGACCATCTGTAGTCTCGATAATGCCGTTTCGGATATCTCTGACCGGGATGAAGTCCTCTGCGTGGAGAGGCTGCTTTTTCTTTGCAACTGATGATTTGTGCTTGCTTGCTTTATGGGGTTTCTTCACAGGTTTGCGCTTTTTCCGCTTCTTGGGTTTCTCCTTGATCTTGATCCCTAACTGCTCGGGCGGCTTAGGTGCCGACATTCCCGACACAGCCTTCATTGGTTTTTCAGGTGCCTCTGGAACCGGAGTGTCTGATCGGTATAGTGTCCTGCGATGGATGAGCCAACGCACCCAGTTAACAGCGAACTCAGAAAGCGAATCACCTTCAAATCCAATCACACCAAAGATCCCAAGTGGCAGAGACACCAGGCACAAAATGATGATCCGTGTAGTAAGGGAAAAGGGCAACTTGATAATGGGGACACCTGTTAATAAGACGAGCACGCAAGCTTCAATCGCATTGCGTGCTCGAATCATGCCGCCAAATAAGC
>OLXI01000760.1_pt1 | contig 18000 bp, 14 predicted proteins | sample 1674181 | NCBI WGS metagenome assembly OLXI01 (sample SAMEA103958148, study PRJEB25191) | human gut metagenome | reverse complement strand
ATCAGCCTTTCGACCAAGAACATCAAAACCAAGAATTTCAGCTGGACGACCGATTTCATCTATTCGCACATGAAGAACGAGGTGACCAAGTTCAATACTTCCACCCGTGCCTTCAACCTCGTTTCCGGTATCGGTTTCTCGCGTGAGGGCTACCCGGTGAATTCGCTTTTCTCCTACGATTTCCGGGGGCTGAACGAAGACGGCGTTCCGACATTCATCAACGAAGCGGGCGTGCTGACTTCGACCGATATCAACTTCCAAGAGACCGAGCGTTTCGACAATCTGGTTTATTCGGGTCCCTCGGAGCCGACGGACGTCGGAAGCTTCGGCAACATCTTCCAGTACAAAGGTCTGCGTCTGAACGTCTTCATCACCTATTCGTTCGGCAACGTCGTTCGTCTCGATCCGGTCTTCTCCAGTATCTATAACGACCTCGACGCCATGCCGCGCGAGTTCCGCAACCGCTGGATGACGCCCGGTGACGAAAGATACACCGATGTTCCGGCCATCGTGTCGAGCCGTCAGGTGCGGAATGACAGCAAGCTGTCGTACGCCTACAATGCCTACAACTATTCTACGGCCCGAATCGCCAAAGGCGATTTCATCCGCATGAAGGAAATTTCGCTGACCTACGACTTCCCGAAGCGCTGGATCAAGAAGCTGAGAATGTCCAACCTCGCGCTCAAGATTCAGGCGACGAACCTCTTCCTGATCTATGCCGACAAGAAGCTCAACGGTCAGGATCCCGAATTCTTCAATACCGGCGGTGTTGCGGTTCCGGTGCCCAAGCAATTTACGCTGACGCTGAAAATCGGTTTATAACAGACGCTAAAGATGAAAAATATGAATACGAAAAAAATAACCACGCTAATCGTACTCGCGGCTGCCCTCGTGGCGCTTCCCGCTTGTAACGACTTTCTGGATGAGATGCCGGACAACCGAACCGAACTCGATTCGAGCGACAAGATCACCAGTCTGCTGGTTTCGGCATATTCCGAACATACCTACCCCGTAACCTGCGAATACGCATCGGACAATGTCGATGAAACGGCATTGGTTTCACCGGACTTCGAACCCGAACAGGAAGAGTATTACCGCTGGCAGGACGTTACGGCGGCCGTTACCAACGAAGCGCCGCAGGCCGTATGGAGTCAGTACTACATGGCTATTGCCGCCGCCAACCAAGCGCTCGACGCCATCAAGGAGCTGGGCGGCGCCGACACCCCGCAGCTGAAAGCCGCCAAGGGCGAAGCGCTTATCTGCCGTGCATACGCTCATTTCTGTCTGGCCAATATGTTCTGTCAGGCCTACAATCCGCAGTATGCGTCGGAGGACCTTGGCATTCCCTACATGGAGAAAGCCGAAACGATACTCGACCCCAAATACACCCGCGGTACGCTGGCCGAAGTCTACTCCAAGATCGACGCCGACCTGATCGAGGGTCTGCCGCTGATCACCGACGAGTTCTACTCGGTGCCGAAGTACCATTTCAACCAGAAGGCCGCCTATGCCTTTGCAGCCCGTTTCTACCTCTTCTATCAGAAGTGGGACGAGTGTATCGCCGCCGCGAAGGTAGTGCTGGGAAGCGCTCCCGAAACGATGATGCGCGACCTTGAGGCGAACGGCAAACTGGGACTGCAGTCGGCCGACGGACAGACCCTGCTCCGCACGATGGACTATATCGACTACTCGCACAAGTGCAACCTGCTGCTGCAGACCTCGATAACCGATGCTCCCGGCATTTCGTTCGGTCCTTACAATGCCTACACCGGTTTCTCCCACGGTAACTGGCTGGATCAGACCGAAACCTTCCGCGCTCCGACGGCTCCGTGGGGCAGCAGCTACACGCTCTACTCTGCGCCGTATTCGATGAATACCGGTAAAGCCGACAAGTGTTTCGCATGGCGTGCGCCCTACCTCTTCGAGATCAAGGACCCGGTAATGCAGACGGGACTCGCGCATACGGTTTTCCCCGCATTTACGGCCGAAGAGACGCTGCTCTGCCGCGCCGAGGCTTACATCATGAAGAAGGAATACGGACCGGCTCTGAACGACATGAACCTCTGGATCAGCAAATATGTGAAGTCCGGCGCCCAGACGCTCACCGAAGCCAGCGTCAACCAGTGGGCGCAGAACACGAGGGAGTACACTCCGGCCAACCCCACGGTGAAGAAACCTTTCGGCGAGACGGCTTTCCCGCTCGAAGCCGGCACGCAGACCAACATGTGCTATGCGCTGCTGCATCTGCGCCGTGTGGAGACCGTACACCTCGGTTTGCGCTGGTTCGACATAAAACGTTACGGCATTACGATCTATCGTCGCAAGCTGGCCAGCTACAACACGCTCGGAAGCGTTACCGACGAACTGCACGCCCGCGACCCGCGCTGCGCGATGCAGCTGCCGATGGATGTCGTTGCCGCAGGCCTGACTCCTAACCCGAGATAATCAGATGCTAACGATAAAACAGGATATACGATGAAAAAGAATATTATATTACTTATGACGGCAGTGTTCGGAGTGTTCGTTTTGGCGGGCTGCTCCGAGGACGACCTGAACAAGACGAGCGCTGTCCTCGACTCGCCTACCGTCGAAAACGATTTCGACAGATGGCTTGCCAAGAACTATATGGAACCCTACAACATCGATTTCAAATATCGTTTCAAAGATGTTCTGGGCGACATGGACTACAACCTGACTCCCGCGGATTACGGACAGGCGATCAAACTGGCCAAGCTGACGCTGCACCTGACGCTGCAGGTTTACGACGAAGTGACGGGCAGCAGGCAGTTCATCAGCGAGAACTTCCCGAAGATCGTCCATGTTATCGGTTCGCCGGCCTATAACGAAAACAACAACATCGTACTCGGTGTGGCCGAAGGCGGTAAGATGATGACCCTTTATCAGGTCAACATCATCGACTATCTGCTGAACACGAAGGATATCGACCAGCTCAACGAGCTATTCTTCAAGACCATGCACCATGAGTTCGGTCACATCCTCCACCAGACGCGGCCCTACTCGACCGACTTCAACGCCGTAACGCCTTCGAGCTACGTCGGCGACGCATGCTTCGACACCTACCGGACGGATGCAGCGGCTCGTCAGGCCGGGTTTATCACGCGTTATTCGTCGAAGGCTCCCGATGAGGATTTCGTGGAACAGCTCTCGCTCTACGTAACCTCGACGGCAGCCGAATGGGAAGCCATTCTCGCACAAGGCGGCAGCGCCGGACGTCCGCTTCTCGAACAGAAAAACGATATCATGCGTGCATATATGCTCAGCACATGGGATATCAATATCGATGAACTGCGAAAAGTGGTATTACGTCGGCAGAATGAGATTTGGTCGCTCGATTATAACATTTAATTCGTAAAAGAGATGAAAAAACTTATCATATTATTAGCGGTTTTGCCGCTTGTCCTCTCTTCGTGCCTTAAAGATGACAAGGACGCTTTCGGCAAAACGGCCAGTGAGCGAATCCGCGAGGTGCAGGAGGGCACCGAAAAGGCGCTGACCGGAGCTGCGAACGGCTGGCTGATGGAGTACTATCCCAGTACGGAGGCATTGCGATCTACATGAAATTCCAGAACGGAACGGTTACCGTAACTTCCGAAGCGGGAGGCGCCGGCAAGACCGCCGAGAGTCTCTACTCGTACGATCAGGATTACGGTCCCACGATCAATTTCGACACTTACAATCCCTACTTCCATATCTATTCGGAGCCGAACTCCGGTGTCGGCCCGACCAATACGGGTATGGGAGGCGACAGCGAGTTCATCATCATGAGCTATGCGGCCGACAAGGTCGTTCTGCGCGGCAAGAAAACCCAGAACACCATCGTGCTGACTCCCCTGCCGGAAACCGCATGGAACACGATGTTCGGCAAATATTCCGCGGATGTGAACAAGATGGACAATTTCCGTTCCTACGAACTCGTTCTCAACGGCAAGACCTACGACATTTCGCGCGAGGTAGCGGCCGGTTATAACTCCCGTTATTTTTCGGTTGTAACTGAAAACGGAACGATTCCCGCAAGCTTCATCTACACGCAGGATACCGGCCTCAAGTTCTATGAGCCGCTGGTTGTCGACGGAGTTTCGATCGAGGAGATGACTTGGAGCGGCGGCATGTTCACCGACGAGGTAAGCGGCGCCCGGATTCAGGAGACGGTATCCAACAATAAGTTCACCTTCGCCGTATCGGACATCAAGGCTACTTCGGTCAACGTAGAAGCGACGCCGACTGTTGCAAACGAGTACTACTATTTTGACGTCGTACCTTCGAGTGCATTCGCAAACGCATCGGACGAGGATATTCTGTACGAACTGATGGACGGAATCACGTCGATGAACCAGTTGTCCCGCGGCAAAATGAAGAAAACGCTGACGGTAGATTCCGATACGGAATACATTCCCTGCGCATTCGGTCTTAAAATCGTAAACGGCTGGGTTTATCCGATCACGGAACTGGCAAAGGGCACCGCTTTCATGAGCGGTCAGGGCGATCCGATGTCGCCGGAATACCAAGCATGGCTCGGTACATGGACCGTCACCAGTACGTCGTCCGAAAAGAGCAAGCAGCCGATTACATTCGACATCACGCTTGCCAAGAAGGTCGCCAATACCTCCTATTCGCTGACCGGCTGGGATATTTCGGTCCGCCGACTGACTTGGGCGGGAACTGCCGACTTCAACACAACCGACAATTCGTTCGTAATCATGAACGGGCAAGAGCTCCCGTATTCGGATCCCAACGGTACGCCGTATCTTATCGCCCGCGGAATCGCAGCATCAGGCACCTATATCGTCTCTGGCAGCTACCCGGCACTGACCGGCGTTATGAATTCCGACGGAACAGCCTCCGTTTCCTGCTATAAGGGCAAGTTCTCGGACGGCGAGGAGTTTACCGTAGGTACGGTAGGATATTTCATAGATACCGGAGGCAGCTACGGATCTTATGGTCCCGCAGCAGGATTTACATCGGGAGATCATCCGGTCGGACCGTTCAAGATGGTTAAGAAATCGGCTGCCGGCGCTCCCGCCAAAGCCGCTGCTCTGACGAACGTCAATACTGTAATCCGGTACCATAAATTATCGGATACTCCGCAGTCGTTTCAGATCGACGTCAATGTAAAAGCTGCAAAGCTCGAATAAGGAGCGCTTGCATTATTGATCAATAGGGGTGGGAGGAGTCATTCGATAATGACTCCTCCCAAATTTTAGAGGGATTACCATCGTTTCATCTGCATGAGTTCGGTATTGCACCGGACTCATGTCGTCAATATACTCTTCATCCGCTTGCTGCCGAAGCGCAGCCGATTGCCGGAGAGGTCTGCGATCGGGATGCAGGCAGGGCGGTTCGTCACCATAAAATAATAAATAGAATAATAATTTGCATAAATCCGCACAAAATCGCATATTTGTATCTTAATCTTCCGTTACGAACCATTTATGGAATCTTTTTTGAACCATACGCCGGCGGCATATACTCCCTGTAAATCCGCTCCGGAAGATTTGCAGAGCCTATCTTTTGTCATCTATCCAAAATCATAGTTTATGAACAACAGAAAACTACTCATTTTTGCGTCATTCCTGCTGTTGGCGGGCTGTACGACCGATCCGGATACGGATAATAACGCGGGGGGGGGTACTTCCGCGCAGACTCCGTCGGCCAAGATCGTCAACACCTCCGCCGATGCGGCGGCCGAAACGCTTCTGGTCTATTTCAACGACCGTGCGGTCGAAACCATCGAAAGCACCGCTGCCGCAACCCGCACTGCGGCGACCCGTTCGGGAGTCGCCTCCGTAGACGACGTTCTGAGCCGTCTGGAGATCGTTTCGCTGGAACGCCTTTTCACTTACGACGCCCGGAGCGAAGAGCAGACCCGCGCCGCAGGGCTGCATAAATGGTACATACTCACCTTCGGCCAAGGCGCGGATCTGGAGAAAGCCGCAAGGGAGCTGGCCGGAGTGGCCGAAGTGAGCCGCATACAATTCGACACGAAACTGCAAAAGGCATCGGTCGGCAATCCCATGCCTTTCAGAATCGACGAGACGGGGACGACCCGCGCCGATTTCTCCGGCAGCGGCTTCAATGATCCCGGACTTCCGAGCCAGTGGCACTACAGCAACAACGGCGACAAAATGTTCGCGGCTACGACGGCCGCAGGCGCCGACATCAATGTTCCGGAGGCATGGAAACTGACCGGCGGCAGCCCTTCGATCATCGTTGCCATCGTCGATGAAGGCGTGAAATACCCCCATCCCGATCTGGCCGACAACATGTGGGTAAATAAGGCCGAACTGAACGGTGCGGCAAACACTGACAATGATGGGAACGGCTATAAGAACGACGTACATGGCTACAACTTCGCTACAAACTCCTCCGATCTGACATGGAGTGTATCGCATTATGACAATAAAGGCAAGTACGACGGCGATTCGGGCCACGGCACCCACGTCGCAGGTACGGTAGCCGCCGTGAACAACAACGGCAAAGGCGTCTGCGGCGTAGCGGGCGGCACGGGCAGCAACGACGGCGTGAAACTCATGTCGTGCCAGATTTTTTCGGGCGGCAAGGGCGGCACCATCTCGACTTCGGTCCGGGCGATCAAATACGCCGCCGACAACGGCGCCTCGATCATCCAGTGTTCGTGGGGCTACCCCACTCAGTCGCCGTTCACGTCGGACAGCTATTATGAAAGGAATTACGCCGCGGAAAAAGAGGCGATCGACTACTTCGTCTCGAAAAAGAACAACGACGTACTCGACGGAGGTCTTGCGATCTTCGCCGCAGGCAACGACGCCACCAACTTCGCGAGTTATCCGGGCGGCTACCGCAGCTACGTTTCGGTCACCTCGTTCGGCCCGGACTACCTGCCGGCCTACTACACTAATTACGGTCCCGGCTGCAACGTCGCGGCTCCGGGCGGCGACGCCAGCATCTCGCCCGCAGGAACCAGCGCCGCGCAGGTGCTTTCGACACTGCCTTCCGAGCTGCCCGCAGAACTCGGCACCGACGGAGCCGACTACGGCTACATGCAGGGCACCTCGATGGCCTGCCCCCACGTATCGGGCGTCGCCGCGCTGGGACTCTCCTACGCGCTGGCCAAAGGCAGGCATTACACGGTGGACGAGTTCAAATCGATGCTCCTGACTGCCGTAAACGACATCGACTCCTATATCATCGGCGGAACCAAAAACGGCATGGTACTCCGCAACTACCGCAAGAATATGGGCACCGGATCGATCGATGCCTACCAGCTGCTGATGCAGATCGAAGGCACGCCCTGCCTGCCGGCTAAAGTCGGCGTACAGCAGGTGCTCTCGCTCGACAAGTTCTTCGGGCAGGCTTCGGCGAACCTGACCTACAAGAGCGCCGAAATGTCGCAGGCCGACATGGACAAGCTGGGGATCACCGCCGCGCCTGCGTTCTCGTACGGAAAACTGCAGATCAAATGCACCAAACCGGGCGTCGCCAAGATCAAGATCAAGGCCATGGCCGGAAGTTCCTCGGCAAACGGAGAGATGAGCGGCATGGAGATCACCAAGGAGTTCGCGATCATCGCCCGCTCGGTACAAGCCGGCAACGGAGGTTGGTTATAATATAAACGTATGAAAACTATGAGAAAGACTATCTATATCGTACTGGCCGCATTGGGCCTGTGTCTGTTCGCCGGCTGCGGATCGTCGGACAAGGAGAAGGTTTCGCCCACGGCAAAGCTGCTCGTCGGCGAGTGGCAGCTCAAGACATGGACGGGCGAGACTCCGCAGGATTTCGATATTTACCTCTCGTTCGATGCGGACAATACCTTCGAGATATACCAAAGGCTCGCCGAGGTAAAGTACCAGAAATTCACCGGCAGTTATCAGGTGCAGAACGACGTGCTCAGCGGAAAATACAGCGGCGGCAAGAACTTCGGAAGCACCTACGACATTTCGTTCAACGAATCGGGCAGCACGCTGACGCTGACCAGCGCCACGAACGTTACGGAAGTGAGCGTATACGAGCGCAGCACGATTCCGAATTCGGTCAAGGAGGGCGCCGCCGTGATGAAATCCACTCGTTCGGCGGTACGGCTGCCGCTGTAGGCCGTCCGCCGCAAAGGTCAAAACAGAGAATCTCCGGTCTTATGACCGGAGATTTTTTCATGCCGGAGTCATTCACACCCCACCGGCGGCCGATTTCCGGACGCAAACGCCGTTCATGTCCGAAAAACTGTTATATTTGCCCTCCGGAAGAGAAATTATATTTACAGAAACATCAGACGGACAGCCGGATAGCTCCCGATTTCCGTTTTGGCACATTTTTCACTATCTTTGGACAAAATACGTCACATATTATGAACATCACCGAAATTCTGCCCGGCATTCATTACGTCGGGGTCAATGATCGCACGACAACCCGTTTCGAAGGACTCTGGTCGCTTCCCCACGGAGTTTCATACAACGCATATCTGGTCGCAGACGAGAAGGTCGCCCTGATCGACACCGTCGAAGAGGCTTTCGGAAGCCGTTTGTTCGAAAATATCCGCGAGACGATCGGCGACCGCCCGATCGACTACCTCGTGGTCAATCACATGGAGCCGGACCACTCGTCGTCCATCCGCGCCCTGCGCCTGCTCTACCCCGACATCCGGATCGTCGGCAACGCCAAGACGCTGCAAATGATCCAAGGCTTCTACGGCATCGACGCCGGGACGCTCGAAGTCAAGGAGGGCGACACGATTTCGCTCGGCGCGAAGACGCTCTCGTTCTACATGGCGCCGATGGTACACTGGCCCGAAACGATGGTCACGTGGTGCGCCGAAGCCGGGACGCTCTTCTCTGGCGACGCTTTCGGCACGTTCGGGGCTATCGACGGCGGCATCACCGATTCGCAGCTCGACCCGTCGCGCTACTGGGACGAGATGCGCCGCTACTACGCCTGCATCGTGGGCAAATACGGCGGCCCCGTGCAGAAAGCGCTGGCAAAGGTCCGCGGACTGAACCCCACGACCATCTGTTCGACCCACGGTCCCGTATGGCAGCGGCAGATTCCGCAGGTAATGAATATTTACGACCGTCTGAGCCGCTACGAGGGAGAACCCGGCGTAGTGCTCGCCTACGGTTCGATGTACGGCAACACGGAGCAGATGGCCGAACGCATCGCCCGCGAGCTTGCGAGCCGGGGCGTCGGCCCGATCGTCATATACAACCTTTCGTTCGCCGACGAATCGGTCGTGCTGCGCGACGTGTTCCGCTACGACACGCTGATCGTCGGCGCGCCGACCTACAACGGAGGCATCTACCCGCCCGCGGCGCGCCTGCTCGACCTGATCGCCGCTCGCTGCGTTCCGCAGCGCAACTTCGGGTGGTTCGGATCGTTCTGCTGGGCCGGGGCCGCCGTGCGCGGCATGGGCGAATTCGCGCAGCGCATGAAGTGGGAGCCGATCTGCGATCCCGTGGAGATGAAGCAGGGCTTCTCGTCCGGCTGCCACGACTTCTGCAGCCGGTTCGCCGACGGCGTCGCCGAGCGCTTCCGCCGCTGAAAAAGCATACACCAAAAACTCACAATATGAAAATCGCAGTCGTAGGAACGGGGTACGTCGGTCTGGTTTCGGGGGCATGTTTCGCCGAAATGGGCCTTGACATCACGTGCGTCGATATAGACAAAAAGAAGATCGACGGGCTGAACAACGGCGTCATCCCGATCTATGAACCGGGGCTGGAAGAGGTCGTCCGGCGCAATGTCGAAGAGGGCCGTCTGCACTTCACGACCGAACTCACGGATTGTCTGGACAACGTGGAGGTGGTCTTCTCGGCCGTAGGCACGCCGCCCGACGAGGACGGGTCGGCCGACCTGAAATACGTGCTGGAAGTGGCCCGCACGTTCGGCCGGAATATCAAGAAATATACGGTGCTGGTGACCAAAAGCACCGTTCCGGTAGGTACTGCGCAGAAAGTTAAGGCCGTAATCCGCGAAGAGCTTGCCCGGCGGAAGTGCAAGGTGCCGTTCGACGTCGCTTCGAACCCCGAATTTCTGAAGGAGGGCGCGGCTGTCAAGGACTTCATGTCGCCCGACCGCGTGGTCGTGGGCGTCGAAAGCGAACGGGCGCGCAAGCTGATGACCAAGCTCTACCGGCCGTTCCTGATCAACAATTTCCGCGTGCTGTTCATGGACATTCCCTCGGCCGAAATGACCAAATACGCCGCCAACGCCATGCTGGCAACGCGAATTTCGTTCATGAACGAGATCGCCAACCTGTGCGATCTGGTAGGCGCCGACGTCGAGATGGTCCGCAAAGGAATCGGTTCCGACGCCCGCATCGGCAGCAAATTCCTCTATCCGGGCTGCGGTTACGGCGGCTCGTGCTTTCCGAAGGACGTGAAGGCGCTGGCCCACACGGCACACGAACACGGCTACACGATGCAGGTAATCGAAGCCGTGGAGCGGGTCAACGAACGCCAGAAGTCGATCGTTTTCGACAAATTGCAGCTGGCGCTGAGCGACCTGCGCGGCAAGACCGTAGCCGTCTGGGGACTCGCCTTCAAACCCGAAACGGACGACATGCGCGAAGCACCGGCATTGGTCGTGATCGACCGGCTGCTCGAAGCGGGAGCTACGGTCCGCGCATACGATCCGGTCGCCGCCAACGAATCCCGCCGCAGGCTCGGCGAAGAGCGCGTTTATCATGCCTCGTCGATGTACGAAGCCGCCGAAGGAGCCGACGCCGTCGCGCTGATCACCGAGTGGAAGCAGTTCCGCATGCCCGACTGGACGCTCCTGCGTTCGGCCATGCGCGACAATATCATCGTGGACGGCCGCAATATCCTCGACAAGGAAGAGGCGCTGAACGCCGGATTCCGCTATTACGGCATCGGGAAATAACGGGCGCAGCGGCATCCGGAATGCAATCCGGCAGGCTGCAGGAAGCGGTAACCGTATATAACACGAAGGCCGGAGTGTATGCTCCGGCCTTCGTGTTATCGTCTCGGCGATCCTACATGCGGACCTTGACGATGATCTTGCGTATGCTTCCCTCGCCCACCATCGGCGCATGGCCGTCCTCAGGCATGAGGATCGTAAACTGACCGGGACGGATCGTGTAGCAGGTCTGCGGCTCGTCGTCGAAGAGCTGAATATCCTTCTCGGCATCGAATCCGCCCAGCGGTTTGCTCAGGACGGCACGTTCGCTCCAGCCGAAGGTCTCGCGCTCGCCGCGGACAAGCACCTGAATGTCGAGATAGGCATTGTGGATTTCCAGCTTGGCGTCGGCGGGCTTCTTCAATTCGGTATCCATGACATTCACATAGATATCCTTGCCGTCGAGTTCGTGGATACCGGGTTCCATCTTCTCCCAGTCGGTCGAGGCGATGAAACCGAAAGCTTTTTCCAGACGCGGATTCAACGAATAATAGAGCGCACTGTTTTTCAAAGAGTCGAAAATCATAATTATATCGGATTAGTTGTTCATTGCATTTTTCCGCAGCCGGACGACGACGGGATGGTGGTCCGAGTAATCGACCGTGGGCACCTCGTACGAGAGCGCATCGAACCCCTCCGAGCTGAGCACGTAGTCGATCCGCAGGGTATTGAAAAATCCGCGAAACGTATGCGAATAGCCCGAACCGCACTGGCTGAAAGCGTCGTTCAGGCCCTTGGCCATGGTGCGGTAAACGTACGACATGGGCGTATCGTTGAAGTCGCCGCAGACGATGCACCGCGAACGCCACGCCTCCACCACCACCGCGATGCTGTCCACCTGCGCGGCACGCAGCACGCTGTTCTCGCGGAAACGGCCCGCCATGCTCCGCAGTTTGTCCTCGCGCGCCGTATCGGAGAGAAATCCGCGGCTGGTGAGGTAATCGTTGTCGGCCGCCTTGATCGCCGTCGAACGCAGGTGGTTGTTGAACACCCGGATCGTATCGTCGCCGATCAGCAGATCGGCCCAGACCGAGGTGCCGGGGGTCAGCACGACGCCGGAGCGCAGGATGCGGTATTTGCTCAGGATCACCAGCGGCGCGCCGTAAAGCGAATCGGGCGCCTGCGTACGTCCGAAAACGGCGCTTTCGTACTTCTCGTCCAGCAATGCAAACTCGTCGGACTGCCCGGCCAGCCGCGCGTTGAACTCCTGCAGGCAGATGATATCGGGATTATGGTCGCCGATCAGCTGCAGCACGTCTCCCACGCTGCTGAGTCCGTTCTCGCCGTAGAATCCCCGCACGTTATAGGTCATCACCTTGAAGGCGCGGCGGTCGTACCTCTCGTCGCCGTAATTACGGCGAAACTCAGGTCTGTAGAAAAGCGACACCTTGAAAAGCCCGACGACCACCAGCGCGACCATGATTCCGGCCCGCACCAGCCGCCAGCGGATGATCCAATAGAGCGCCAGAACAACCGTGACGACATAGACCGCCGGTGCGGCCAGCCCCAGCACGGGGAAGAACCACACCCGGCCCGGATCGACGTAGGGGACGAAAAAGGTGACGACCATCGTAACGGCCGTAACGGCCGTCAGGAGCGTCATCAGCAGATCGAGCAGCCGCAGCAACAGACTGCGCCGCGGCTTACGGCCGCGGTCGCTGTCATAACCGCTGTAATAGGTCTCGGACATAGGGTCAGAAACGGATTATGCCCCGCTGTTTCCACCATTGAAGCAGCAGGAAGCCCCACAACATGCCTCCCACATGGGCGAAATGCGCCACATTGCCCACGCCGCGCCAGCCCAAGAACAGTTCGATCACACCGTAGATGACGACGAACCATTTGGCCTTCATCGGAATCGGGGGAATCAGCAGCATGATGACCGCATTGGGGTGCAGGACTCCGAAGGCCAGCAGCAGTCCCATCACGGCGCCCGAAGCGCCGACCAGCACCAGCGGAAATTCGCCGAAGGCCAGCGCCGTCAGGTATTGGATAAGCGCCGCGCCGATGCCGCAGACCATGTAATAGGTCAGAAAGCGTTTCTGCCCCAATTCATACTCCAGCGTACGCCCGAACATCCAAAGAGCGAACATGTTGAAGAAGATATGTTCGAAATTGGCATGCAGGAACATGTAGGTGATGAACTGATAGACATGGAAAAACGGCGTGCCGAGCGACAGGGCGCAGTACTCCATGATCGTATTGCCCGCCTTCGGCAGCAACGCCGTGGCCATGAAGATCAGGACGTTGATGATTATCAGATTCAACACCACCGGGGGCGTCTGGAAATAATTCCTGTTCATAAATTATCTTTTTTCAGTTTCGTTGCGGTTTTCTCCCCGTCCCGTCTCTCAGGGCTGCAAACGCAGCCCGGCCTGCATTCGCAAGCCCGATCCTGCGGGGAGCGGTTTTCAATTTTCCGCCCCGGAAACAAGCCGCATGGAGCCGGCCGGATCAGGGCGCCGAAAATTTATGCAAATGTACGTTTTTCCGCCGGATTATCCCAACTTGGCCCGGATATCTTCGACGGTTATCTCGGCGGTTATGGCTTTGCCCGATGGCGAAAAGCTGAAATTGCCCGAAGCGGCCAGCCGCGCGAGCAGTGCGGCGGCTTCGTCGCGCGACATGAGACGCACAGTCTGCTTCGCGGCTCCGCGCGCCATCACGGCGGCGATCTTCTCGCGCCGCACGTCGGCCAGCGACACGGGCGTCGAGAAAGCCTGCAGCAGTTCGTAAAGCAGCTGGTCCACCGAGTCGGCAGGCATGTCGGCCGGCGTGCCCTTCACCTCGACGGCGCAGTCGCCCTGAAAATCGAGATCGAAGCCCAGCGATGCGAATTCGACGGCATTCTCTTCGAGCAGGGCGTATTCGCTGTCCGAAAGCACCAGACGTTCGGGAAACAGCAGCTGCTGACTCACCGACGAACCGCTACCGAGCATCTTCAGGTAGTCTTCGTAAAGTATCCGTTCACGGGCACGGCGCACGTCCACCACCACGAACCGTCCGCCCAGCAGGGCGGCGACATAGCCGCCTCCGAGCGGCAGCGGATCGGTAAATTCGGGCCGCCCGTCAACGTCGAGACGCTGTTGCTCGACCGTCGCTTCGGAAGGGATGAATTCCAGCTCGCTGGCATCGAAACCACTCTCCGAAGTCACTTCGAAGCCCCCGCCCGACACGAAATCCTCGAAGGCGTCGTCCGCCGCAGAGGGAATCGAAAATTCGTCGGCGCCGCTGCCGTCCGCAGGAAATCCCCCGCCCCCGGCGCTGCGCAGGCCGCCCGGCAAAGCGACACCCGAACCGCGTCCTCCGCCACGCGGAGCGAAGCCCGCGCCGGCATTGTCGGAGAGAGTTTGGCCGTTGTCGCTGAACGGTACGTCGAATCCGGCGAAATCGACGTTCGGATCGGGCGCCGACGGATCGATGTACTCTTCGCGGAAAGGATTGTATTCGCTGTTGGACATGGCCCGCGGCTCGCTGTAGACCGCCCCTTTGGTCAGCACCGGAATCTCGACGATGCCTTCGCGGTCGAAATCCATCAGCGGCACGGCGCCCGTCTTGGCGAGCGTTTCGCGCACGGCGGCGTTCACGATCTGCCACACGGCCTCCTCGTCGGCGAATTTCACCTCGGTTTTCTGCGGGTGGACATTGACGTCGATGCGCGACGGATCGATCGTCAGGTAGAGGAAATACGACGGCGAACTGCTCTCAGGAATCAGCTTCTCGTACGCCTTCATGATGGCGCTCGTGAGGTACGAACTCTTGAAATAGCGGCCGTTTACGAAGAGGTACTGTTCGCCGTTGCGCCGTTTGGCGGCGGCGGGACGGCCGATGTAGCCTTCGATGCGGGCGATCGAAGTGTCGGCCTCGACCTCCAGCAGATTCTGCTTGATATGGCGTCCCACCACATCGACGATACGTCCGGCGAGCGACGCCGCACTCAGCGTATAGACCGGGGCGTCGTTGGCGTAAAGTTCGAAGGCGATCTGCGGATTGCACAACGCCACACGCTGGAATTCCGACTTGATCTGCGCCGCCGACGTGGTGCTCTTGTCCAGAAAACGGCGGCGGGCCGGGACATTGTAGAAAAGGTTGCGCACGAAAAACTGCGACCCTGCGGGACACATCACCGGGGTCTGTCCAGCGAACTGGCCGCCGTTGATCTCGGTCTGCGTGCCGACTTCGTCGCCCTCCTGCCGCGTCCGCAGTTCGACCTGCGCCACGGCGGCGATCGAAGCCAGCGCTTCGCCGCGGAAACCGAAAGTATTGAGTGCGTAAATATCGTCCACGGAGGTTATCTTGCTCGTGGCGTGGCGGTCGAAAGCCATGCGCGCGTCGATGGGCGACATGCCGCAGCCGTCGTCCACGATCTGAATCAGGTCCTTGCCGCCGTCGCGGAAATTGACCTTTACGGTGCGTGCGCCTGCGTCGATCGCATTCTCCATCATCTCCTTGACCACCGAGGCGGGACGGTTGACGACCTCGCCCGCCGCGATCTGATTGGCTACGACCTCCGGTAATAATCTGATCTTATCTGCCATCTACTCCTGATAATCGTTGGGTACCACCGTGATAGGCTGCTCCTGCCACTCGACGTCGGAAATGCCCGACTGATCAAGCCCGTTGCGCCGCACCGTCTCTTCGGCACCCACCGCTTCGGTCTGCGCCGGGGCCGAGGTCCGCGCCCGCAGGAAAACGTCGGCGAGCCTCGGATAGAGGATATAGATGAACAGCAGCACCAGAACCGCGCCCACGGCCATCTTCCAAATGCGGCCGCGACCCGTCTTCTCCTCCTTGGAACGGCGTGCGGCACGCGCATCGCGCTGGGTGCGGATATATTGTCCGGGGCGGTATTCACCGCCGGCGTCTTCGGCTCTTTCGCCCCGAAGCTCGGCACGGCGCTGTTCGCGCGCCTCCTTTTCGGGGTCGTAATAACGCGGTATGTAATTGAATTTGTTCGCGTGCTTCTTGAACGGGGTGAAACCTAACATGGCGTGTCCTCCTATTTTTTTGTAAAGATACGAATTCTTCCGCAATTTTATTGCCCCGAATTCCTTTTTCCGGCACGGACGCATGCGTCTGCCGCGCGCGGGAAGCGGGTTGCGGCTGGGGCGGCTCCCGATCTGCCAATACGGCGGAATGCCGGAACCCGCAGGGGTATTCAGCACTCCGCCGTAGAGACGAAACCGTATCGTTTCCTAACGGAAGAAACTCTTCATCCGCTCGAAAATATTCTGGTTTTTGACCGAGTCGGCCTTCTGGAAACCGGGCTGCCGGGACAACTCCTCGACCAGCCGCTTCTCCTCGGCATTGAGTTTCGACGGAATGGTGATGTCCACCACGATCAGCTCGTCGCCGCGGCCGTAGCCGTTCACGTCGGGCAAACCCTTGCCGCCCAGACGCAGCACCTTGCCGGCATGCGTTCCCGGAGCGATCTTGATCTTGGCGCGGCCGTCTACCGTCGGCACCTCGACCGTACCGCCCAGCAGGGCCAGCGTCACGGTGATATTGAGATTGTGAATCAGGTCGTTGCCGTCGCGCATCAGTTCGGGATGCGGCTCCTCTTCGATCAGCACCTGCAGGTCGCCGTTGACGCCGCCGTGGCGCGCGGCGTTGCCCTTGCCCGTGACGGTGAGCATCATGCCCTCGCCCACGCCGGCCGGAATCTTGATCTCCACGACCTCCGAACCGCGGACGGTGCCTTCGCCCTTGCACTTGTCGCACGACGCGGTGATCACCTTGCCCGTGCCGCCGCACGTGGGGCACACGCCCTGCGTCTGCATCCGGCCGAAGAAGGTGTTCTCCACCCGCGTCACATAGCCCGTGCCGTTGCAGGTCGAACAGGTCGAATAGGAATTGGCGTCCCTGGCTCCCGAGCCGCCGCACTTGTCGCAGGCGACCTCGGTGTCCGTGGAAAAAATCTCAATGGGATTGCCGCAATTCGGGCAGATGCGGTCCTCGATCGTCGGGGTCCGCGGCTTGCCCTGACAGCCGTCCATGATCATTCTGCGCACCTCCTTGACTTTCTGGTCTCAGTATAGGATACTATCAGAAAATAGTATGTTGTTTTTCCAACAAAGGAATCCAAACAAAGGGTATTTTGCACAAACCTCAAAAGAGAACCGCATTTTTTCTACAACTCAGAAAGATACTGTCAGCTGCATCTTGAATCTCTCCTCACCGTATACTGCGTGAGGGATATCCTTGGGCATGATCAGAGTCTCGCCCTCTTCCACGTAGAATACTTCGCCGCCTACGGTGAATCTTCCCTTGCCTTCCAAAACGGTTACCATAGCATCACCGCCTGCTGCATGGGTGGAGATTTCCTCGCCCTTGTCAAAGGAAAAAATCGTCATACTCACATAGTCGTTCTGTACAAGAGTCTTGCTGACTACCTGCCCCTCCTGGTATTTCACCAGCTCCTTCAGATTTAATTTCGTCTGTTTTTCAATATTTTTATACATCGTTATCCTTCCTTTCCTGAACTCTCCTTGACTTTCTGAGGGGATTATACTAGAATCATCCCATCAAGTATGTTGGTTTTCCAACAAAAGGAGATTTTATTATGAGCAATCCTCTTTTTCAGAACATTTTACCCGAAGATATTCCCATTATGCTGAAGCGCCTGCACGCCTATACAAAATCCTATCAAAAGGAGGAGTATATCAGGCATGCCGGCGATCCGGCGGATTTCATCGGTATTGTCGAGTCCGGTTCGATCCATGTATTACAGGACGATTACTACGGCAACCGTAATATTACTGCCTCCATCTCCGAGGGCTCCCTGTTCGGGGAGGCTTTTGTCTGTGCCGGGATTCCTCATCTTCCTGTGGATATCGTGGCTGCGGAGGATTGCACTATTATGTTTTTAAAAGGGAAAAAACTGTTGAATACCTGCGACAACGGCTGTAAGTTTCATCATACCCTGATCCGCAATCTCTTGGGGATCGTAGCACAGAACAACATGTATCTGAACCAGAAAATCAAATATACCTCTCGCAAGACCACCAGAGAAAAACTAATGGCGTACCTGACCGATCAGGCAAAAATGAAAGGTTCCAACGATTTCACCATCTCCTTCAACCGTCAGGAACTGGC
>OLXI01000757.1_pt1 | contig 18039 bp, 10 predicted proteins | sample 1674181 | NCBI WGS metagenome assembly OLXI01 (sample SAMEA103958148, study PRJEB25191) | human gut metagenome | reverse complement strand
CCGAACCGAACTTTAATTAGCAAGATTTTCAAAGATCTCTCGTGCTTACAGCGTACAGCTGCTTAGCACATTATTGAATTATTAACGAACTATTGTTTTAATGCTTTCTATTATATATTTTCTTTCATGGCTTTTTAGGGCTATATAATATATAGAAATCCCTACATATAAATAGCTGATAAAAATGAGTATCCATGGCGAGAGATAAGCCTTCAAAAATAGTAAAGGACAACAGAGTAACGTGACAGAAATTGCAGGTATATATGATTCTATAATTAGTGAACTAATTTTGAAAGCAGATATTCTTTTGATTATAATTGGTCTGGCTATTGTTACCAAGAGCGAAAATAGTATGTATATATAAAATAGATACTCAGGCTGTAAACCCTGTTTTAAAGCAAAATATCCAACTATCACAGATAGAACTACTAATGTATTAGTTGCAATTTGATATATTTTTATTTTACCTGTTGCAAATACAAAATCTGATAAACCTGCATTTATGCTATTTACGAGCATGTTTATAACCAGCAGACGGGTAAAAGTTATAGAATATGGAGGAATACTCTTTAACCATAGTCCAAATATCGTCTCTGGTATTAATATGAAAGGGATTGATATGATGAACATGGCAAAATAGGTTACCTTTGAAGATAGGCACACTAAATGAATGGAACGTGTTATTTCGTTGGCCGCATAGCTTTTAACAACTTGTGGCGAAATTGATTTTTGAGCGTTATTGCTAAATGTTTGTAGTATTCCGCTTACAGAATTAGCTACAGCAAGTCCTGCATTCATGGCTGTATTAAAAAACAAATTTATGAGTAAAGCTCCTCCTTGTGACTGAGCAATAATGGCAAGTGCTCCATAGCCAATAGCAGCAGAAAACTTGATGACATCCCAGTATTTGTTCCAGTTTTTGACAAAACAATGGCGTGTGATATCTTTAAAATAATATCGACAATACCCCCAGAATACAATAGTTGGAAATGCTGTCATAAATGCGGTAATGAGAGCATATATTACTAATTTGTTTTCAAAATAATCAATTAAAAGATATGTGAAAATCAGTTTTACAACACTTGATATTACATCTGTACTGCAAAATATAATGAATTTTTCCTTAGCTAATAATAATCCGTTATAAGGAACTCCTACAAAAGAGAAGGCCGAAGCTATGATTGATATGTCAAAAACAATATAGGCCTTTGATATATCGCCAATGTAGTTTACGAAATTGGCAATATAATAATGTCCGATAGGCAGGGCTATCAAAACTGTAAATAAAGCAATGAATAAATGTATGACTAAATTAGTATTAAATGTTCTACATGCTTCATTTATGTCTCCTTTACCAATAGCCATAGCGATATAGCGATTAGAAGTAACAATCATGATTGTGTTGATAATACTTGCAAACGTAATAATACAAGCAATAACGGAGAATAAGCCATAATCATCAGCTCCTAATGCTTGTAAACTAAACCTTGTGTATAGTAACCCGCAAACGGAGATTATAGCTAGTCTGATGTATAAGATTAAGGAATTGACTACAATAGCCTTATTTGTATTTTCTTTCATTTTTATAAATAATTGGAACACTAATAATGGTTGTTATTTTTTTTGTCTGTGTATTGATAATAGTACATCACAATGAGAATATAGAACATTATAGTAAAAGGATACATTTCCATCAATCCCATAAAGTAGAGACATACGGCGGAAAATATGACATATTGTCCGATTCGTTCGTTTATATAAGCTTTGACAGATATAATGGTATGATATACTATCATTATAAATACAGTAAATAGCAGTACTCCACCAAATATAAACAGGGAGAGAATGAAGTTGTGAGGACCATAAGCAAACGATGACATGTGTGATGTGAACCATTCTTCTTTTACAAATCCCCATCCCCAAATAGGTGATTCGATTATAACTCTCATAGCACTATCCCACATGTCTGTTCTATGGGTAAACGTTATATCTTTCTGAAGAATGTCATTTACAATATACACTGCTAATTCATTGTTCTCTAAACCATTACCATTGAAAACTACGAATACTTGAAACAAAACAAGAACCGTAAGCAAACTGTATATTCCTACCTTACGTAATTTAGATGAAGGAATGAGGCAATAAACTAGAAATATAATGATCATACTGAGTGATGTCATGGATTTAACAAGTAGAAGAGTAATGATGCATGTTATTCCTAAAACAATGCTATTGATAATCCAAAATTTAGAATACTTGGTACAAAGAACACTTGTTGCTAGTGCAATCATCATTCTACATCCCATTTGGTTGTAGTTGTTGCCTAATAAATAACCTGCTGCATCTTTTTGCCCTTCTAATACCCACAACATCGGGTGGGTAAGTAGATGAACAAAATTAACATAAATACATAGAGATAGAGCAATGCCAAAATAGCAATAAACTCTATTTATGTTGTTCCGGTAATACCTAAATAACAATAATACTATTCCTAGGTATATTGACATATAGATGCAATTTTTTATATCTTGATTATAAAGTATGGTTGTACCTAGTAGTATAAGAAAAAAAGATAAATATAGTAGTCCATATCTAGATAAAACTTTATGCCTAAAGTTCAAAGCTAACAGTAACAGAAAACTAACTAGAACAACAGCTAAAGTTAAGTAGGAGATTGTTTGCATGCCTAATGTTGAAAGTGCCATTGTTATTATGATTGTATCAAAAAGAACTATCAAAAATGGTAATAATTTCATCTCATGAAAGTTCAACCTCCATGAAAACTTTTTTAAAAAAGTAGGTATGCGTTTAATCTTTATAGATAGCATTACTGATATTTTTCTTTAATTATATAACTTTATTTAGTAACTAGATATTTTTCACTTTTGGTGTATCGAATAAATTTTTACGAACTAACCAAAAAGCTGTTATAATCATAGCAATAAAACATATTCCAAAAACGAATATAACTCGTTTTGGACCAGCTGGCTTTATCGGAACACTAGCACTTTGAAGTGTCGTAAATGCAGGCGTTTTCTCTTGTAACTTTGCTTTCATAGCTTCAAGTTGTGTACGCATAGCACTATATGTATTAAATTTTAATTGCATTTCATTTTCCAACTCATCTCTTTTTGATATGTATGACTGAAGTTCTACATCTTGGTTTGAATCGCAAAAAGAACTATAAATAGAAACACTTTTATCATACTCTTTTTTAGCTTCTTTTGCTAATTTTGTGTAATGTACAACATCAATTCTGGCTTTATTTGTACGATAACTGGTTATGAAATTTTGAAGATGCTGACGTACGGAATCCGCCATTGTTGCGCAAACTAATGGATCTTGATCTTGTACTGTAATTGAAATGACATCGGTTTTCTTGTCAACATCACATGTGATTTTTTGTTTGATACCTTCAATTATATCATATTCTTTCTTTGACATTTGAAATGCAGAAAGTTTTTGGCCTCTTGTATGAATAGAATTTCCTTTGGAAACCTCTTTAGAAACAAAGAGACCGCCAATTGCTTGAAAGCATTTTTGAAATGGCTTTTTTACCCAGTTAGCTTTTTGGTGTTTCGCTAAATACGTATAGTAATCGGTACATAGTAATCCATCTTTAGTCTTTATTTTTACTGCTGTAAGATTGATGACAAATTCGTTAGAACTCAATACTTCTGGGTATAGCATAGGATAGATTGCGTCAGAACCATTGCTACCACCTATGTTTACTCCAAATTGTGATGCAACAGATGCCAAGCCGCCTGAAAAGTCTTCACTGGTCATCTCTGGGGCCAGTGTTACTTTGCATTTGTAATATCTTGGCTCTGAAAAAATCCACAAACTTGATAATGCAAATACAATTGGCAGAACTATAAAGAAAACTTTTTGCTTTTCTTTAAGTTGTTTAGAGATTTCTGCTAAATCTATAATATCTTTGCTTTGCTCCATTTCTTGTATTATTTATATAATCAGTTTTTGATATTTTTATATGGGGAATTCTTACTTACTCATATTAGCAATCGTAGCAATCATAGCGGCGATGCTGCTAACTTATCCCTGTTTCCAACTCTCAACTCCTCTTGTTTTGCTGGAGAAGTTGATGCCAAGCTTGACAACTGTTCGCTTATCCATAGCGAAAGGAGCTGCATAGTTTTTGACTTCTATCTGTTGCAGAGCTTCTTCGGCGCTTCCATCTAATTTGCATTCGATGATGTAGATGTAGTCGGAAGTTTGAATGAGAACGTCCATCCTGCCATCACTTGTCGGTATTTCTACCTGTGTGTGGAATCCCATAATCTTAAAAATGAGATATAGGGCATTTTGGAAGTAAAGTTCTGCTTCGCCTGCTACCTGATAGCTGTTGTCTGCAAAGAAAGCGGTAAGCCGATTCATAAATTGTTCGACATGTCCTGCTTCAACATCCTTCACAAACTCATCGACCATATAGGCGGAACGATCACCTGCAGAACAGTATAGCGGTAGGAGGAAGTTAAGGAAACCTTCTTCCACCTCCTTGTTCGGGAAGCCTAGCAGATATTTCTTAAACCTTTCGTCATAGCCTTTGATAGTGAGATAACCACTCTGGTATATCACAGGTATCGGATTGGTTGACAGCGAGTCTACGCTGTTGATTACATCGTCTGATACCCTTTCCTTTGTCATGTCTGGCAAACGATAGTTGTGCATTTTCATCAAGTCAACTAGAAATGTGGGTGTGCCAGTCTCAAACCAGTAGTCTTTATAGCGAAGTCTTGACAAAGTGTTCAGTACGCTGAATGGGTTATAGATGCCTACTGTATTTTCCTCGAAATGATATCCGTCGTATCTTGCCTTCAGTTTTGCTATTGTGGCTTCTTCTGTATCGCCATTAGCTTCGGCTAATTCGCTGATACCTTCCTTGAAATTCGTAAGCAGTTCCTTCTCTGTCATTCCGCAGATGCTGATATAGCGGTGGTCCATCGAGATATCCGTCAGGTTGTTGAGGTCGCTGAACACGCTAACCTTGCCAAACTTGGTTACACCGGTGAGGAATGCAAACTTGATATATCGGTCTTGTGTCTTCAATACCGAATAGAATGCTTTCAGCTGTGCACGGTGTTCAGCCTGTAACTCTGGGTCGCGCAAGGTCTGAAGTATAGGCTTGTCGTATTCATCTATAAGAATTACAACACCACATCCTTCTTTCTCTGCAGCTCGTGCTATCACACCCTTGAAACGAAGGGCCAGTGTGGCTTCAGACTCGCGGGCTCCATATTTGCTTTCCCAAGTTGTGAGGTAGTCATTAAGAACTGTGTACAGACTGTCTTTCTCTCGAAAGTTGGCTGTGTTGAGATCAATATGGAAGATAGGATATTTCTTCCAATCTGTTTCCAAGTCATATATGGCTAAGCCCTCGAAGAGTTCCTTCTTACCCTGGAAGTATGCTTCCAAAGTAGACAGAAAGAGACTCTTTCCGAATCGGCGTGGACGACTGAGGAAATAGTATTCTCCCTCTGTCGCCAACTTGTACACGAATCGGCTCTTATCTACATACGAATATCCATTTGTACGTAGCTTTTCGAAATCTTGTATTCCTATAGGATATTTCATAAAATGACTCCTTTTTTATAGGTGCTTGATTATTCTTACTTACTCATATTGGCAATCGTAGCAATCATGGCGGCGATGCTGCTCATGCTGCTTCCCATACTCATCATTTCGGCGGTACTCATCTTGCGCTTCAGCTTAGCTGGGACGACAATCTCGCTGCCTGGCTGCACTTTGGCACCATGAGAGAGCTTGGCTACCTTGCCATTCATATAGATGATGTATGCCTTGCTCTTTAATGCATCTGAGGCAAAACCACCTGCCTGGTCGATGTAATAGCTTGCCTTCTTGCCCTTTTCGTAGGCTACCGTGTTAGCAAACATTACGGCACCATTGATCTTTACCGTACCATTGTACTGAGGAATGACCAGACGGTCGCCCTCTCGTAAGATGATGTCGGCGTCACTGCCTGGGTTCACCAGTGCTTCTGGAAGGTCGATACCTACAGGGTATTCGCTAGGTACGTTGAACTTCTCTATGTTGGTACGTTCTACATCCTTAGAGGTCTGCGAGATGGCACCAGCATTGTTGCTGCTGGAGGCTAGTTGCAGAAGATTTTTCTGTATCTCTTCGCGCTGCATCTTCAATACTGCCTCCATGCGCTGCTTCTCTTGCTCGTTGGCTTTGCGGATGATGCGGGCTCCCTTGAGATATGCCTGGTCGGTAGCTCCACCTGCCTTCTTGAAGAGTTCACTCAGGCGGGCGTTGCGACGGTCTAATGTATAGAGACCGGCAAACATCACTTCACCGGTAATCGATACGTTCTGCTGCTCAACATAAGCCGGACTCTGACGGATCATTACTTCATCAAATGGCATCAGTTTGAAACCTGGGGTGCCGTCGATAACGAAGCCGTCTTTAAGAGATAGGGTGTAGGTCTTGGCGATAACGCTATCTGGACGTAAAGCCTTGGCATCCATTACTCTACGGCTTACCATTACATTAACGGTTGAAGCCTTGTCGGTCAAGCCGCCTGCCTGAAGAACGAAGTCTTCGAGGGTCTCATTGTCGGCATATTGATAGACGCCTGGATATTGTACTTCGCCACGGATGGTGAGGGTGCGCTCTACAATCTTTTCCTGTCGGGTAGGGATGAAGAGAACATCGTTTTCCTTCAATGGGATATCTGGAGTCTTGCCGTTCATAATGCCGGCAATGTCTACACTTACTACTTCGAGTGAGCGGTCTGACTTCATGCGGTGCATTACGGCACGGTTGGTGAAGGCTTCCTCTGTTAATCCTTCGGCATGCTCTACCAGGGTGCGTACGCTGTTGATCTGCTCGCCCAGGTTGTACATGCCCGGACGGAATACGGCTCCTTTCACTTCTACGGTGTTGGCGTAGCGTGGCAGGATGCTGTCTACGCTGATTGAGTCGCCGTCATCGATACGGAAACTGGAGAAGTCGAACTCTTCTATATTATATACGGCACGTTCTCTGCCGGTCTTGCGGTTCAGTCTTACTGATTTCTTGTAAGCATCTCCTGTAAAACCACCGGAATACTTCAGAAGGGAATTGACACTCTCGTTCTTCTTCATTTCGTAAATCATCGGGCGCTTAACCTTTCCGGCGATGGTTACGAGACAATCGTATGGACCTACTACGATAACATCGTTGTCGGCAAGACGGACATTACCCGTCAGCTTTCCGTTTAGAATATAGTCGTAGATATCAACAACCGTTACCAGTTTGTTGTGTCTGTATACCTTGATGTTTCGCAATGTACCCAGATCGTTGGTTCCGCCAGCCATGTAGAGTGCATGGAATACGGTAGCGAAGGCAGAGAGGGTATAGGTGCCCGGAATCTTAACCTCGCCCATCACGTTTACCATAATGGTCTTGGTCTGTCCTACGGTAAGCTTGATGCGGCTTGAACGGTATCTGCTGCCAACGGTATTGCGCAGGCGAGCATTAGCCTGAGCTACGGTTAAGCCTGAAACGCTGACCGGTCCATAACCCTCAATGGTTACTTCACCATCTGGCGAAACGGTGCTCTCGATGGTTTTCTGAGAGGCGCCATAGATATCTATGATGACGGCATCGCCAGGCCCCAGACGATAGTTCTGTGGGGTAGAGATGTTCATATTTGGCTCGAAACTTAGGTCTTTGTTATTGAAGATGTCACGGCCGAAAACCTTACTGCGCTTCTGGTTGAGCTCAGCCTGCAGCTGTTTTACCATGGTAGCTGTATCGGGTACCAGGGCGTTCATTTCCTTGTTGAAATCTTCATAATCTGGGTTGGTTTCATCATAAGATGAGTAGTAGCTGTCGTTCTGCTTGCTCTGGATGCGATAATTGCTATAGGTTGAAGCCTGCTTCTCTTTGTCCTTGTCCTGGTAATCTTCTCTATGCTTACCATTGTTGGTCCGCATTCTCTTGTTGCCTGCATTTCCTGCAGCGGTTGTGCTGTAGAGCTCGTTCTGCTGCGACATCTTCTGATACTTATTGCGTACACGTCGAATCTGGGAGATGTCTACGCCCTTCTGCATCAGTTTGGTAACAATCTGAGAATTGGCTGTGCCACGCTCATGTTCTTTCACCACAAAGCTCATGACCTGATCATCGGTCATGTGTGAACTCTGTGCGAAAAGAGGCCCTGAAGACAGGACGAGCGCCAGTACAAGTATGATATGTTTCTTCATTTTTGTTCTATTATCTTAGTTATATTTATGTAATAACTCGAAAAAAGTGATTTTGTTGCTATAGAAGGCTGAAAAGATGTTAATAAAAACAAGAAACCCAGGGTTCAACCCTGGGTTACTGATGTTCTGAGCGAGATACGGGAGTCGAACCCGCCTCACAGGCTTGGGAAGCCCGTGCACTACCGATGTGCTAATCTCGCGAAGGAAAATACTAACTCCTTTCACAAGAAAGAGCCACGAGCGGGACTCGAACCCGCGACCCACGCATTACGAATGCGTTGCTCTACCAACTGAGCCATCATGGCTTTTTGCCCGAAAGCAGATGCAAAGGTAATGAATATTTTTTGAAATAAGAAATTATTGCCTAAACTTTTCTTGTGGTTAACTCTTATTAACTAAAGTTCATTGGTTGCTATACCGGGTTCATAACAAAAGAGGGACTATCGCCAGTGGATAGTCCCTCTTCAGATTATAGTTTCTTGAATGTCAATTCTTCTTTTTTCGAATTTTTGCCTACCGAGATGGTGTCGCCTGGCTTCATTGTGCCATCGAGTAACATCTCGCAAACGGAATCTTCGATGTAGGTCTGGATGGCGCGGCGGAGTGGGCGGGCACCAAACTGCACATCGTATCCCTTCTTGGCTACCATCTCCTTTGCCTTTTCGGTAATCTGGAAATGGTATCCCAAGTCTTCTATTCTCTTGACCAGTCCTTCCAGGTCGAGGTCGATGATGCGCTTGATGGCATTGAGATCCAGCTGGTCGAAGGTGATGATGTCATCGAGGCGGTTCAGGAACTCTGGAGCAAACTGCTTGCTCAGACTCTTCTGGACGATGCTGCGGGCATACTCCTTGTCTTTTTCGTCCATCGCCAATCCGCCTTTTATACCTGCAGAAGTAAAGCCAACGCCTCTGCCGAAATCTTTCAGCTGGCGGGTTCCTGCATTAGAGGTCATGATGATGATGGTGTTGCGGAAGTCGATGAGTCGGCCGTTGCCATCGGTAAGTCTGCCTTCGTCGAGTACCTGTAAGAGCAGGTTGAATATCTTGCTGTTGGCTTTCTCTATTTCGTCGAGCAATACGATGCTGTATGGTTTGCGGCGTACCTTTTCGGTCAGCTGTCCACCTTCGTTATAGCCTACGTATCCTGGAGGCGCACCTACCAGACGTGAGGTGTTGAAACTCTCGGAGAATTCGCTCATGTCTATTCTGATGAGTGAATCTTTCGAACCAAACATTTCCTCGGCAAGTTTCTGGGCAAGATAGGTCTTACCTACACCTGTAGGACCCAGGAACATGAATACGCCAATAGGATGGTTAGGGTCGCGCAAGCCTACACGGTTCCTCAGAATGGTCTTTACCATCTTGTTGATGGCATTATCCTGAGCAATCACCTTGTGCTTCAGGTTGTGTTCCAGATCTTTCAGACGTTTGCTTTCACCCTCTGCCATGCGTTGAGCCGGTACGCCGGTCATCATGCTGATAACGTTGGCAATATCTTCGGCTGTCACCTCAACATATTCGCCAATCTCTCCCTGCTGCCATTGCGCCTTCATGTCCTCAATCTCTTTCTCGATCTTGGTCTGGGCATCTCTGCATGAGGCTGCCATCTCGAAGTTCTGGTTTGCTACAGCCTGCTGCTTCTTGCTGATTATCTTTTTCAGTTCTTTTTCCAGCTTGATATATGGAGCAGGAACACTTGCATTATTAATATGTACGCGCGAGCCGGCTTCATCTATCACGTCGATAGCCTTGTCTGGGAAGTGGCGGTCGGTGATATAGCGCTCTGTCAGTTTGACACATGTCTCGAGAGCCTCGTCTGTATATCTCACACAGTGATGCTTCTCGTAATGTTCCTTGATGTTGTGCAGTATCAGCAGGGTCTCTTCGCGTGTAGTTGGTTCAACGATAACCTTCTGGAAACGGCGCTCCAAGGCTCCGTCCTTCTCAATGCTCTTGCGATACTCATCGAGCGTGGTGGCACCGATACACTGGATGATACCTCTTGCCAGGGCTGGTTTCAGAATGTTGGCGGCATCCATGCTTCCTTCGCCGGAACCAGCGCCTATCATGGTGTGAATCTCATCTATGAAGATGATGATCTCCGGATGGTCCTCCAGTTCCTTGATGACATTCTTGATGCGCTCTTCAAACTGTCCGCGGAATTTGGTTCCTGCAACGATGGCAGTCAGGTCGAGACTTACCAGACGCTTGTTGAAGAACATAGGTGATGTTTCCTGGTTGTTGATGAGTTGTGCCAGTCCTTCTACGATGGCACTCTTTCCTACGCCCGGTTCACCTATTAATACTGGGTTGTTCTTCTTTCTGCGACCCAGAATCTCGAGCACACGCTGAATCTCCTTCTCTCTGCCCACGACAGGATCCAGTTTTCCATCGGCTGCAGCCTTGGTCAGGTCGAAACTGAATTTGTCGATGGTAGGGGTGCTGCTCTTTTTGCGCGGAGTTCCATTTGAACGGGTAGACAGTCTCATCGGGTTCTGGTCCTTTTCCATATCGAATGGCTCTTCGTCAGTTTCCATCATGTCGTTCTGCTCGTTGTAGTCATCTTCTGCTTCTATTCCACCAGCCATCTCCAGGCTCTCTGCTTCCTCCTGCCTGTCAGCATCAGGGGTTTCTGAATCTGGTGTTTGGGGTTCCATTTTGAAATCCTTCGGCTCTTCTGTCTTCTGCTCATCATCCTTGTCAGTAGGATAGAGCATTTCGATGGCACGGTCGTAGCTTAAGCCCAGTTGACTCAGCCAGTTGGCTACAGGGTTCTTGTCATTTCTCAAGATGGCAAGCAGCAGATGTCTTGGCTCTACAATCTTGGAGTGCTCGTAGTTGTTTGCCTCGCGGATAGAGTCTCTGATAATGCTGTCTGTTATCTGGCTGAATGGGATGTGGCTGTTCTCCTTCACGTTATCGGCAGGAGTTTCTTCCACACGCTTTTCCAGTTTGCTGTTAAGGACTCCGCTGAAAGCCATCGGACTGATGTCTGCGCCCTTCAGGAGCTTGTTGACATCGCTGTCGTTCTGGCTGATCAGACTCAGCATCAGATGCTCCACGCTGATTTCTCTTCCCAAGGTGCGTGCTGCTTCTTTGCTACTTCTGTTCAGTATGTCCTGTATATGTGAAAACGGATTTATCATATTTGCTTATATTTTAAAAAAACTCAGTGCAAAAGTACACATTATTTTCAATAATAGCAAATGATATGCCAACTTTTTTGCATTGTTAAAATACAAATAATGCTAAAATAATGCGATTTTTCGTCTCTAAAGCGTTTTAGTATCATTTTTTTTTGTATCTTTGTCGGGAATTTCAAAAGGGTAAAACGGCTTAGAACGCAAGGAAATGCCCTTAAACGCGATTTCCGGATGGAAAACAGACGTTTTGAAAGTAACGAATAAACAATAATACATTAATATAAGAAATGGACGAAAATCAGACAATGGATCATGATAGAATCATGAAGATCAACATTGAGGAGGAGATGAAGTCGAGCTACATCGATTATTCGATGTCAGTTATCGTGGCTCGTGCCCTCCCTGATGTACGTGATGGTTTCAAGCCTGTGCACCGCCGTATTCTTTACGGTATGCTCGGTATTGGAAACACCAGTGACAAACCTTATAAGAAATGTGCGCGTGTTGTTGGTGAGGTGCTCGGTAAGTATCACCCTCACGGCGACTCTTCTGTTTACGGCGCTCTGGTGCGTATGGGACAGGAGTGGAACATGCGTTATACCTTGATTGACGGACAGGGTAACTTCGGTTCTGTTGATGGTGACTCTCCTGCTGCCATGCGTTATACAGAGTGCCGCCTCTCCAAGATGGGTGAGCATATCATGGATGACCTTGACAAGGAAACGGTTGATATGACCAACAACTTCGATGATACCCTGCAGGAACCTACCGTGATGCCTACCAAGATTCCTAATCTTCTGGTAAATGGTGGTAACGGTATTGCAGTAGGTATGGCTACCAATATGCCTACCCACAACCTGGGTGAGGTAATTGACGGTTGCTGTGCATATATCGATAATCCTGACATCGACACCGATGGATTGATGCAGTATATCCCTGCTCCTGACTTCCCAACCGGTGCTACCATCTATGGTATCCAGGGAGTGAAGGATGCATACGAAACGGGTCGAGGCAGAATCGTGGTTCGTGCCACTGCTGAGATTGAAAGTGGTGAAAACCATGATAAGATTGTTATCACCGAGATTCCTTATGGTGTTAACAAGGAGCAGCTCGTGATGGCTATTGCTGACCTTGCCAAGGAAGGCAGAGTAGATGGCATTGCTAATGTAAACGATGAGTCTGGCCGTCAGGGTATGCGTATCGTTGTTGATGTGAAGCGTGATGCCAATGCTAATGTTCTTTTGAACAAACTCTTTAAGCTGACAGCTCTTCAGAGTTCATTCTCAGTGAATTGCATCGCTCTTGTTAATGGCCGTCCACGTCTTTTGAGCTTGAAGGAGTGTGTGAAGTATTTCGTAGAGCATCGTCATGATGTTACGATCCGCCGCACCCAGTTCGAACTGAAGAAGGCTCAGGAGCGTGCTCATATTCTCGAGGGCTTGATCATTGCTTGCGACAACATCGACGAGGTGGTACATATTATCAGAGCCAGCAAGACTCCTTCTGATGCCCAGCGCAACTTGGAGAAGCGCTTCGAACTCGATGAACTTCAGAGTAAGGCCATCGTGGATATGCGCCTCAGCCAGTTGACAGGCTTGCGTCTGGAACAGTTGCACAATGAATTCAACGAGTTGATGAAGACCATCGACTACTTGAACCAGATTCTGAACGATCCTGAACTCTGCAAGAAGGTAATGAAGGATGAACTCAACGAGGTGAAGGAGAAGTATGGTGACGCACGTCGTACCATGATTAAGCCAGATGACCATGAGTTCAATCCAGAAGATTTCTATCCAAACGACCCAGTGGTTATCACCGTGAGTCATCTCGGATATATCAAGCGCACCCCATTGTCAGAGTTCCGTGAGCAGGCTCGTGGTGGAGTAGGTTCTAAGGGTGCCCGTACCCGTGATAAGGACTTCACCGAGTATATCTATCCTGCTACTATGCACCAGACCATGCTGTTCTTCACCAAGAAGGGCCGCTGCTACTGGTTGAAGTGTTACGAGATTCCTGAGGGCGACCGCAATTCCAAGGGTCGTGCCATCCAGAACCTCCTCAACATCGAGAGCGATGACCAGGTGAATGCATTCCTCCGCTTGAAGGGATTGAATGATGCAGAGTTCATCAACAACCATTATGTAGTCTTCGCTACCAAGAATGGTACCGTGAAGAAGACCTGTCTGGAGGCATATTCCCGTCCACGTGCCAATGGTGTGATTGCTATCAACATCGTAGAGGGCGATGAGGTGGTAGATGTTCGTCTGACAAATGGTCATAACGAGCTGATTATTGCCAACCGCAATGGTCGTGCTGTCCGTTTCGACGAGAACGAGATCCGTACAATGGGCCGTACGTCTACCGGTGTTCGTGGTATGCGCCTCGATGAGGGTAATGATGCTGTAGTAGGTATGATTGTTGTCAACGATCCTGAGAAGGAAACCGTGATGGTAGTGAGCGAGCAGGGTTATGGTAAGCGTTCTGATGTACTCGATTACCGCGTTACCAAGCGTGGCGGTAAGGGTGTGAAGACACTGAATATTACCGACAAGACCGGTCGACTGGTAGCTATCAAGAACGTAACCGATGATAACGACCTCATGATTATCAACCAGAGTGGTATCGTGATTCGTCTTGCCGTAGCTGATTGCCGTGTCATGGGCCGTGCTACTCAGGGTGTCCGCCTCATCAATCTTGCTAAGAAGAATGATGTCATTGCCAGCGTATGCAAGGTGATGAGTTCAGAGCTCGAGGCTTCTGTAGAAGAGGAGAGCCGTTCTGCCTGGGCTAAGAAGAGCGAGGAGATAGAGAATGATACCGTAGGTGCCAAGACTGCTGAAGAGGCTGCTGAGGCTCATCTCGCTGACGAAGCATCTGGAGCAGATGATACCGATTCGGACAACGTAGATTTCGAATAAAAGAAAAGACGCGTAAAAATAAATAACAACAACTTTTAAACTCATTAAGAAAAATGAAAAAGTTTTTAGTAGCTGCAATGATGGTACTAGGTGCCACATCAGCATTCGCAGGCGACAGTGACGCTCTCAAGGCTGTCATGAAGGCTAAGTCTTATGCCGAGGCTGAGGCTTTGGTTAAGCAGAATTTGGGTCAGATGGCTAACGATGCAGAGAAGGCCAAGGCTTACAACAAGCTCGTTGATCTCGCTATGAAGCAGTTCAACGACCAGCAGAGCATCCAGCAGACCAATCAGATCATGAAGAAGAACGACCCGGTTGACGAGGCTGCTATGTCTGAGGGCGCATACAATGCATTGATCAATGCTATTGAGTGCTACAAGTACGACCAGCTTCCTAACGCTAAGGGTAAGGTTGCTCCTAAGTTTAACAACAACGCTAGCCGTGTATGGGGTGCTCGCGTTCAGCTCGTTAATGCGGGTCAGACTGCAGCCCAGAACAATAAGGCTGATGAGGTATTGAAGTATTGGGGTGCATTCCTAGATACAGACAATGAGCCTCTCTTCGCTTCTGTAGACCAGAAGCAGAAGGATGGCGAGAAGGAGTATATCGGTCAGGTTGCTCTCTTTGCAGCCCGTTATGCATACCAGGCTAAGGATGCTGCCCGTTGCGAGAAGTATTGCGACATCGCCATGAAGAGTGAGAAGGAGGCTAAGGATGCCCTCAACCTCAAGCTCTATGTGATGAAGGACGGCTTGAAGACTCACGAGGATTCTCTTGCCTATGTTAACAAGCTCAAGGATATCTTTGCAAAGGACGAGACCAATGATGTTGTTCTCGATGGTTTGAACTCTATGTACTCTTCATTGAAGATGGAGAAGGAGCAGACTGAACTTTTGGACGCAGCTATTGCAAAGAACCCTAACAACTTTGTAGCTCTTGCCAACAAGGGTATGATGTATATCCAGAAGAACGATGCAGACAACGCTATCAAGTGTTTGAAGCAGGCTCTTGCTGCAAAGGAGGATAACGTAGTTGTTCTTACTTATCTGGGTGCTTGCTACAACAGCAAGGCTGGTAACTTGCAGGATCCTAACGGCCGCAAGGTTGTTTACCAGGAGGCTATCAAGGTTCTCGACAAGGCTAAGCAGCTCGATCCAGAGAAGGCTCAGGCTAACTGGGGTTACACCCGTTACCAGGCTTACTATGGCTACTATGGTCCTAATGCACCTGAGACCAAGCAGGCTGAGGCTGAGAGCAAGTAAAGTTTAAGCTTCAAATAAGTATTTGATTCTCATAGGGGGATGTCACCTAGTGTGGCATCCCTTTTTTTTTTGTTTCTTTGACATAGGGTTGTTCCGGTAAAATAACAAATAGAACTGTGTTTTTAGTGGCTAAATGATTGATAAAAACATCAGCGAGTAATGTTGGTTTGCTATAGGCGTCCATCAGCTGGTCTACGCATGCACAACAGGTGTTGTGCGGCCTACGGAGTTAACTTCTCCGATAACCTATACTATCTTTTCCGACAACTTCATCTGTCTTTTCTGACAACTTCTTCCGCATTCTGCGATTGTATCTTACGCTTGCGTGCATTTATTGAAGTTGTTCATGTGTCGTAAAAAGCTTCTTGGTATGTCCGTATTCCATAAAAATAGGCTGAGCCATCATGCGATGACTCAGCCTTAATTCTTTTTTATCCATTCAGAACTTTACTGCTGAACAGGAATCTTCTTGACGCGACGCTCGTGACGGCCACCCTCGAATGTTGTGGCAAAGAACTCGTCGAGAATAGCCTCGGCGGTCTTGTTGTCTACGAAACGACCTGGAAGTACCAATACGTTGGCATCGTTGTGCTGACGAACCAAATGAGCAATCTCCTTGCACCATGCCAATCCGGCACGTACACCCTGATGCTTATTCAATGTCATGGCGATACCTTCGCCGCTGCCGCAAATGCCGATACCTGGATATACTTCGCCGCTCTCAATGCCTTTAGCAAGAGCATGACCGAAGTCAGGATAGTCTACACTCGCATCGCTGTATGTACCATAATCCTTTACAGGATAACCCTTCTTTTCCAAATATTCCAATACAAATTGCTTCAATGGAAAACCTGCGTGATCGCATGCAATACCAACTGTCTTTACTTCCATAATACTTAAGTTTTTAAGTGAAGAAAACGGGGTAAACCCTTATCCTTCACAAGGTTAATGTTAAAAGAGTGAAAGGAGTCGGATGCCGGAAATGGAAATCTGCCATCCGGCAAAATCTCCAACTCCAGCTTCCAACTCCTGTTTAGTTTATGCTAATTAAGCCTCTGCCAAGAAAGCCTTTACCTGCTTGTAAACGTTCTCGCCTGTGTAACCGAGCTTCTCATCAAGTACCTTGTAAGGAGCTGAGAAACCGAAGCTCTCCATACCCCAAACCTTACCATTAGCGCCTACGAGACCCTGGAGTGTTACAGGAAGACCGGCAGTCATACCGAAGATCTTAGCGTTCTTTGGCAATACGCTCTCCTGATATTTCTTGCTCTGACCGCGGAACAAGCCCTCTGATGGAGCACTTACCACGCGAACCTTGATGCCGTCGGCACGCAAAGCCTCGCAACCAGCCTCCAATGTAGAAACCTCAGAACCGCTAGCTACCAAGATAACGTCTGGATTCTCGTCGCTGCCTGCTACGATGTAAGCACCCTTGGCTGCCTGCTCATAGTCTGTTCCCTCTGGCAACTTAGCGATGCCCTGGCGAGAGAAGATCAAAGCTGTAGGAGTCTCAACATTCTCCATAGCGAGCTTCCAGCAAACTGTAGTCTCGTCAGCATCAGCTGGACGGAATACGCGAACGCTGTCCTTACCTGCGTGGTTCTTCAATTTCTCCATGAGGCGAATCTGTGCCTCCTGCTCAACTGGCTCGTGAGTAGGTCCATCCTCACCAACGCGGAATGCATCGTGAGTCCAGATGAACTTCACTGGAACCTGCATCAGGGCTGCGATACGTACAGCTGGCTTCATATAATCAGAGAATACGAAGAATGTACCCATTGCTGCAACCACACCACCGTGGAGCATCATACCGATACACATATCAGCCATAGTCAACTCTGCAACACCAGCCTGGAAGAAAGCACCAGAGAAGTCACCGCGAACGATGCTCTTGGTCTTCTTCAAGAAACCATCTGTCTTATCAGAGTTAGAAAGGTCAGCAGAAGCACAGATCATGTTAGGAACCTGCTCTGCCAAAACACCGAGACAAGCAGCTGATGCTGCACGTGTAGCTGAACCAGCCTTCTGCTCAACCTTGCTCCAGTCTACCTTAGGAGCCTTGCCGCTGAACCACTCATCCATCTGAGCTGCCTTCTCTGGGTTAGCCTTGCGCCACTCAGCCTCTGCAGCCTTGCGCTCAGCTACGATCTTCTTCAACTCCTCAGCACGCTTAGCGTAGATTTCCTTTACATCGTCGAAGATAACGAATGCATTCTCAGGATCACCACCCAGGTTCTTGATAGTATTTACGTAAGCGTCGCCACCGAGAGGAGCACCGTGAGTATTGATGCAAGCCTCGTAGCTTGTGCCGTCTGCGCGGAGAGCACCCTTACCCATTACGGTCTTACCGATGATGAGGGTAGGGCGGTCCTGCTCCTTCTGGGCAGCATCGAGCGCCTCACGAATCTGAGCTACGTCGTTACCGTTGATCTTGATGACATTCCAGCCCCAAGCCTTGTACTTCATCTCTGTATCCTCGTTCA
>OLXI01000752.1_pt1 | contig 18146 bp, 11 predicted proteins | sample 1674181 | NCBI WGS metagenome assembly OLXI01 (sample SAMEA103958148, study PRJEB25191) | human gut metagenome | reverse complement strand
AAGATACTTTCTAATTTACTTTCTAACCTACTTTATATTACTTTATATTACTTTGTCGACCTTAGAAACTCAGTAATATCAAGGGTTTACAGATAAATAATTGACTATTTTGTACCCCATTATTGACTATTTTGTACCCCATTGATGACTATTTTGTACCCCATTGATGACTATTTTGTACCCCATTATTGACTATTTTGTACCCCATTATTGACTATAAAATTAAAAATTGATAGAATATAGCATAATAGAAAACATAGTAAAAGGTAAACAAGATGGTATCAAATAGAAAATCAAGTAAGATTTATGAAGAACTAGCTTCTCGTCAAAATTATTTAGTTGTCCAGGCGAATGACTTGGCCAAAGCATTTGGTAATTTAAAAGCTTTTGAACACAAGGTTTTAGACTACTGTTTTTCATCTGTAACGAAAGATAGTAGAGTTGGTGATGTCTTTACGGTTCATAGTCTTGACATTATGAAGCACTTTGGCTTAACTAAAAACGGTCAGAATTATAGACGGATTGCAGAAGCTTTTTCGAGACTTAATGAGAATACAGCTCTATATATTCCTGAAACATTGCCTGATGGTAGACGTTCAATAATCATGACTCAACTTTTCAGCAGAATAAGATTTATTGAGGATGGCCTTGTAGAGTTTAAATTCTCTGAAGATGCTGGACCTTTAGTTTTTGAGTTGAAAAGAAACTACTACTCTTTCCATTTGGATGAGTTAGGAAATGTGAAATCAAAGTATTCTTTGATCTTGATGAAACTTTGGGAAGCATATCGCTTAGGAAATCGAGAATATACAACCATTAAGGGAAGTTTAGAGGAATGGCAAGATTGGTTCTTGGGTGAAGAAAAGTCATGGCCTGCAGGTTTATTTAAGAGGAATGCTCTCATGGTGGCATGCGAAGAATTAGAAATGAAATTCAACGCCGATATAGATTTAACAACTGTAAAAAAAGGACGAAAAGTTATCGGGTATGAGATGGTAATTAGGGATAGACGGATGCCAACCACTGCAGAGGTAATCATAGAAGCAGAGAAAGCATCACATCAGACAGATATCTATGATTTTTTGTAATTTGAACATGTATTAAGAATGAGGACTTGCATATGCAAGTCCTTTTCTAGGAGGAGAAAAGAATAAAGGTTCCCCTAATTTATCTAACGATCTAAATCAAAATCTTGCCACAAACCTCCTTCAATTTCAGCTTCTTGACGTTCATAGATTTTATCTGAGATCTCATTTTTTTCCTCTTCAGATAAATATCTTTCAAACTCTGATTTAAAGCGTTTATAAGTATCAGCTTCTTCCTTAGCTTCAAAATACTTAGACAAAGCATTTCGATTTTCTTCTTCCAAGTGAGCTTTCTCTTTTTGGAATTCTGCTTTCAGTTCTTTGATTACGTTCTTTAAAGATGAAATTGTAGAATGTAACTTTTTAATGAACCCTATTTGAAGAATAGACTCTTTAAAATCGTTCAACAAATTCGACAATGGGCTATAGTTAGCCTTCATGGCTATTCTATCAAACTCATTCTCAGGAACAATCACAACACGTTCACGGTTATTAAATAGCCCTCGCTCTTTGATTTCAAATTGACTTTTATCTACTTCGGTTTCACTGATCATTTTAAGACGTAACATTGCATTGATAGTTTCATCTTCTAATTTTGCTTTATCCAACTCTTCGGACATGTTTGCGACTTCGTTCTTCAAATGCTGCAGTTCCTTCTCTTCTTGCTGCTTCTGTAATTCAATTTGTCGCATAGTTTCTTTATATTCTCGCATATCCTTAATATCGTTCGTCTTACCTAACTTGCGTTCGATGTTAAGGTTTTTCATAAAGTATTGAATCCTATCAATTTCATGATCACGAAATTGTTTAAGTTGGCCACGGCCTTTTTCTTTAAATCCTTCCTGGAGAAGAGCTTTTGAAAAAGATGGTTGTTTCGAAAGACCATTTTTATATCCATCAGCAATAGGAACAACGTTAAAATGAGCGTGAGGAGCTCCATCTTCGTCTAAATGGACAACTGCATTATAGATGACTAAATGATCGTGCCGTTCATTAAAATCTCTTACGTAGCTTGCTAGAGCCTCTCCCACCTTTCTTTTTTTATTGAAATCCATTTTTTCCCAGTCAGATTTATTACCTACTGAGACTACAAATTCACGTTGCAGATCTAATGTCTTTGATTTTTTAACGTGTTTGTAGTAGTCTTCAATTTTTCTATCCTTCCTCCGTTGCTTTGAATTATAAGTATTTAAAGCATCGTCAAATTCATCGTGATAGACTTCTTTTATGTCACGTTTAATAATCGTGATATTTTCGTGGGACAATGCACGATTAATATGCTTGTGTTCATTACTCTTAAATTCTTCTTCGCTCAGATCTCTGTTATTATGACGTATATTTGTCATGCCAGTTTTTGTTTTGAAAGAAATGGTCATTTGATTCATTAGTATGTTTCCTCTCTTACTATTGTGATAGTAGTATGCCACAAAAAGCAAAATATAATAAAAATTTTTTAAAATTTCCGTTAAAAACGTAATTAACAAATTTATTTGAGTATTTGTTTTTTTAAAAAATGGACTTATATAGTGACCATCTTTTCAGAATTTATGGAACGCTATATAAGTCCATCTTTTCAGAATTCATGGACTACTATATAAGTCCATCTTTTCAGAATTCATGGACTACTATATAAGTCCATCTTTTTAAAATTCATGGATTACTATATAAGTCCATCTTTTTAAAATTCATGGAACACTATATAAGTCCATGATTTTTAAATCTATGGATTTCTATAGAGTTTTAGTAGCTTAAAGAGAAACATTTAGCCCAAAATGTTGGGCTACGGCGTGGGGCTATCGCTATTCCACGCCAACTATTGTCGATATGTAATCAGTTGTAAATAAAAGTATCTATCTCGGATCAAGCAGAGTTTCTGTTACTCTTTGTCAAAGAGTAACGTTTTTGTAGTTTTGACATTGCTGCGCAACGTACAAAACTAAAACGCTCTGCCGAGGGCCATGGGTTGCACCCCTTTTTTGACCCTCACGGTTCAAAAAATTCACTGCTTTTTCGTCCCACAAAAGTGGCCTCGAAAAAATCGGCACGACTACGCATAGAAAAAGGAGTAAGCCAAACTCAACTTGCGGAAGATTTAATGATGAAATTTAGAAAAAATCAGAATAAAGAAAAACAGATACCAAAGGAAAAGAAACCTCGTGTCTATAAGGTCAATCCTCATAAAAAGGTTGTGATTGCCTTGTGGGTACTTTTAGGGCTTAGTTTCAGCTTTGCGATATTCAAGCACTTTACAGCTATAGATACTCATACTATTCACGAAACAACTATCATAGAAAAGGAATACGTTGATACTCATCATGTAGAAAATTTTGTAGAGAACTTTGCGAAAGTCTACTATTCATGGGAGCAATCCGATAAGTCCATTGATAATCGAATGGAAAGTCTAAAAGGCTATCTGACAGATGAACTTCAAGCTCTCAATGTTGATACAGTACGCAAAGATATTCCTGTATCGTCTTCTGTAAGAGGATTTCAGATATGGACGGTAGAGCCAACTGGCGACAATGAGTTTAATGTAACCTACAGTGTAGACCAGCTCATTACAGAAGGAGAAAATACAAAGACCGTCCACTCTGCTTATATAGTGAGTGTCTATGTAGATGGTTCTGGAAATATGGTACTGGTTAAGAATCCGACTATTACCAACATACCTAAGAAATCAAGTTATAAACCAAAAGCCATTGAAAGTGAGGGGACGGTTGATTCCATTACAACCAATGAAATCAATGAGTTTTTAACGACGTTCTTCAAGCTCTATCCTACAGCGACAGCCAGTGAACTTTCCTACTATGTGAATGACGGGATATTAAAACCAATCGGAAAAGAGTACATCTTTCAAGAACTGGTAAATCCTATTCACAATCGTAAGGATAATCAAGTCACGGTATCGCTGACAGTGGAGTATATCGACCAGCAGACCAAAGCAACGCAGGTATCTCAATTTGATTTGGTACTTGAAAAGAACGGGAGTAATTGGAAGATTGTAAAATAACAAATATTGGTACATGATTACAGATACTTTGTAATCATGTACTCTTTTTGATAAAAAATTGGAGATTCCTTTACAAATATGCTCTTACGTGCTATTATTTAAGTGACTATTTAAAAGGAGTTAATAAATATGCGGCAAGGTATTCTTAAATAAACTGTCAATTTGATAGCGGGAACAAATAATTAGATGTCCTTTTTTAGGAGGGCTTAGTTTTTTGTACCCAGTTTAAGAATACCTTTATCATGTGATTCTAAAGTATCCAGAGAATATCTGTATGCTTTGTATACCTATGGTTATGCATAAAAATCCCAGTGATAAAAGTATTTATCACTGGGATTTTTATGCCCTTTTGGGTTTTTGAATGGAGGAAAATCACATGAAAATTATTAATATTGGAGTTTTAGCTCATGTTGATGCAGGAAAAACTACCTTAACAGAAAGCTTATTATATAACAGTGGAGCGATTACAGAATTAGGAAGCGTGGACAAAGGTACAACGAGGACGGATAATACGCTTTTAGAACGTCAGAGAGGAATTACAATTCAGACAGGAATAACCTCTTTTCAGTGGGAAAATACGAAGGTGAACATCATAGACACGCCAGGACATATGGATTTCTTAGCAGAAGTATATCGTTCATTATCAGTTTTAGATGGGGCAATTCTACTGATTTCTGCAAAAGATGGCGTACAAGCACAAACTCGTATATTATTTCATGCACTTAGGAAAATGGGGATTCCCACAATCTTTTTTATCAATAAGATTGACCAAAATGGAATTGATTTATCAACGGTTTATCAGGATATTAAAGAGAAACTTTCTGCCGAAATTGTAATCAAACAGAAGGTAGAACTGTATCCTAATATGTGTGTGACGAACTTTACCGAATCTGAACAATGGGATACGGTAATAGAGGGAAACGATGACCTTTTAGAGAAATATATGTCCGGTAAATCATTAGAAGCATTGGAACTCGAACAAGAGGAAAGCATAAGATTTCATAATTGTTCCCTGTTCCCTGTTTATCACGGAAGTGCAAAAAACAATATAGGGATTGATAACCTTATAGAAGTGATTACGAATAAATTTTATTCATCAACACATCGAGGTCCGTCTGAACTTTGCGGAAATGTTTTCAAAATTGAATATACAAAAAAAAGACAACGTCTTGCATATATACGCCTTTATAGTGGAGTACTACATTTACGAGATTCGGTTAGAGTATCAGAAAAAGAAAAAATAAAAGTTACAGAAATGTATACTTCAATAAATGGTGAATTATGTAAGATTGATAGAGCTTATTCTGGAGAAATTGTTATTTTGCAAAATGAGTTTTTGAAGTTAAATAGTGTTCTTGGAGATACAAAACTATTGCCACAGAGAAAAAAGATTGAAAATCCGCACCCTCTACTACAAACAACTGTTGAACCGAGTAAACCTGAACAGAGAGAAATGTTGCTTGATGCCCTTTTGGAAATCTCAGATAGTGATCCGCTTCTACGATATTACGTGGATTCTACGACACATGAAATTATACTTTCTTTCTTAGGGAAAGTACAAATGGAAGTGATTAGTGCACTGTTGCAAGAAAAGTATCATGTGGAGATAGAACTAAAAGAGCCTACAGTCATTTATATGGAGAGACCGTTAAAAAATGCAGAATATACCATTCACATCGAAGTGCCGCCAAATCCTTTCTGGGCTTCCATTGGTTTATCTGTATCACCGCTTCCGTTGGGAAGTGGAATGCAGTATGAGAGCTCGGTTTCTCTTGGATACTTAAATCAATCATTTCAAAATGCAGTTATGGAAGGGATACGCTATGGTTGCGAACAAGGATTATATGGTTGGAATGTGACGGATTGTAAAATCTGTTTTAAGTATGGCTTATACTATAGCCCTGTTAGTACCCCAGCAGATTTTCGGATGCTTGCTCCTATTGTATTGGAACAAGTCTTAAAAAAATCTGGAACAGAATTGTTAGAGCCATATCTTAGTTTTAAAATTTATGCGCCACAGGAATATCTTTCACGAGCATACGACGATGCTCCTAAATATTGTGCGAACATCGTAGACACTCAATTGAAAAATAATGAGGTCATTCTTAGTGGAGAAATCCCTGCTCGGTGTATTCAAGAATATCGTAGTGATTTAACTTTCTTTACAAATGGACGTAGTGTTTGTTTAACAGAGTTAAAAGGGTACCATGTTACTACCGGTGAACCTGTTTGCCAGCCCCGTCGTCCAAATAGTCGGATAGATAAAGTACGATATATGTTCAATAAAATAACTTAGTGTATTTTATGTTGTTATATAAATATGGTTTCTTGTTAAATAAGATGAAATATTTTTTAATAAAGATTTGAATTAAAGTGTAAAGGAGGAGATAGTTATTATAAACTACAAGTGGATATTGTGTCCTGTATGTGGAAATAAAACACGATTAAAGATAAGGGAAGATACTGAATTAAAAAAATTCCCCCTCTATTGTCCGAAATGCAGACAAGAAAATTTAATTGAAATAAAGCAGTTCAAAGTAACTGTGATTACAGAGCCAGACGCAAAGACGCAGAGCGGAACCCGATAAAATTGGGTTCGCTCTGCGTTTTTTCAGGAGTGACTAAAATGGGCTTTCTCTCATAATGCTGGACGATCTGACCAGTGAGGGCTACACAGCGTTGAACGAACAGCTGGAAGCCGCGTTCCGCGGCGTGTCCCGGCTGCATGACTACCTGCGGAAGCATCAAACCGAACCGGTTCCGGAGAACCAGCCGGACAGCACCTGCATTTCCTATGCACCGCAGGAACTGGAACTGTGCGGCGCGATTCGCCGGGCCATGCTGGAACGGATTGACGTGGAACGAAGCCTCGTTGTGAAATCCGGCTGCGCCGGGACCTTTCCGCCGCTTTTGATGAGTCTGGCTCCCTGCGTCGATCTGCACATGTACACGACATATCCATACCTGACCGGTATTTATGGTCCGCGTGTATTCACCTCTCGGTATGACGAAACCCGGACACTGGAAGCTTTCGCGTCACAGGCGCTATCCCTCCGCTTTTTCGGGCTTCGGGATGGAAGGTTTTATGTGCAGACATGCACAGATCCAAAGGTTAAAACCCGGGCATTGGCTGAGATCAAACTGATGCAGGCCCGGTAGATATACAGACTATTATATGGCCCCGAACGGGAGTCTGAAGAACAGGAGTATATACAAATGAAAGAAACAGTCAGATTATTGGTAACAGCGGGCATCCTGATGCTGTTGGCAGGCTCGCTTTTCGGCGTCACAAGGCAGTGGATCTGCGCAGGCCTGCTCTGGGTCGGTGCATTCGGCTGCCTGATCGCGGCGCTGAATTTCAAAAACCGGAAAAACAGCAAATCATGAGGATACGAAAATGAACGGAGTTTTATCAGATTTATCGCCCTTTCTTGATCAGAATGCGCGGCTGCTGGCTTTTCCAGCCAAGCACAAAAAGAAGCTGCTGGCACTCTGGTATTTGGCCGGAAAAATTGAGGCCGGGCGGCAGTATACCGAAGCGGAACTGAATGATCTGCTGGATGAATGGACGCGGTTTCACGATCCGGCGACGCTTCGCCGGGAGTTATACAACAAACAGCTTCTCAACCGGACGACCGATTGCAGTCACTATTGGAGAGCAGACCCGCTCCCGGTGCTTACGGATTTTATCGGGCGCTATGTTTAATGATCTTTTGTACCGGCAATACGGGCTTCACATCCATCACGCGCAGCACGCCCTGACCGGCGCGGGCTCTGATACATGGCTTCTGACCTGTACAGAGGGAGACTATGTATTAAAGTTTCCGGCGTCCGGTGCGATCGACCACCCGGAGGCGGAGCCGAAGTTGTGCGCATTTCTGCGCAGGCACGACATTCCCGCCTGCGCATTTTTAAAAAATCACACAGGCGGATATCTCTCCCTGGATAACGACGGGCGCATGTTTACCGTGCAGCAGCGTTTCCCGGGCCATACACCACCGAAGCCAGCATCACACTGGACGTCATGCTTCACATTGTAGCACCCCTTTTCCGTTTTCCTCTATGACGCAGAGGAAGATTATTAGACGGAGAACAGGTGATAGAATAAAGAACTGAGCCAGGCACATGAAATCCCATGTGCCTGGCTTTTGATCAATCTTGTCGCTGAATTTTTATTGCATTTTTCTCAACTTCAACGGGATCCACCACCACTAGAAAGAAATGTTGTCGGAAGTGCCGGAGATAAAACCAGTTTGAGACTGCCTGCGCTGTTCCACACTCTTCCAATAGCTGAACTACAAAACTGCTTTGCTTCCTCATATCCGTCGTCAAAGAACCTCGTAATCCAACCCTTATTTTTTGCATAATCCACGAAATTCTGCTCACCTACGATTCGCAACTGAGCAAGATGCGTCAGATATCTGTCACTGACCAAATGATCCGCTGCCTTGCAATCATAGCTGAATCTCGTTTCGACCAGTGTTGAGAGCGCTAATTCTTTTACGGCCTGTATCATACTTTCCCAGCACAACGAATTATCTATACACTCTGCCTTGTGGGACATCCCCAGCAACAAATCAAGCACATCGTACGCCGCCTTGGCTGCTTTTGTATAGGGGTTAAGTTCAACAAACTTTGATACAGCGTATTCTGTTCCACCCATTAGGATATCATGCAGAACTGCAAATCCAAGTTGCACGTTATAGTCCTTAAATCCACTTGCGAAAACGCCATATATTTGATTGGCGGCGTCGCGCACCATTTTTCTGTCACCGTTTTCCGCCAGATATGCGATGATATCCAAGTTCTCCATATAGGCCGCCGTATTGGCATTAAGTTTTGCGTATGTTTTTACCGTATCTGCAATATTGACCGACGTATCGAAAACAGAAGCAGCTACTGCGATAGTCTCTGCATTTGACAAACGTGTAAAGTTCTTTTTGTTCATCAAATGCTGGTATTTATCAGCAAAATCGGTAACCTTTATAGATATCTTCTTGAAAACTCCATATTTTTCTAACTGCTTGTTGATCTGAATAAAATCGTCGGCAAGTTTATCTAACCGTCCTTCATCACCCAAAGTGCCTGCTGCAGCAATTCTTTTTTGAATTGTCTTCAGCTGGCTCCTGAGTATATATAATTTATCCAGTTCCTCGGTAATTTTGTCTACAACCTTATTTCCGCCTTTAATTGCCTTAATAACCTTATTTATCGCTTCTAAAGTATCATGGGTATTCTCAGCGATTATAGCTTTTGCATTCTCTTCGGCATTTACATTTATTGTATTGTTGGCATAATCATAGAAATAGTCCATGCAAAGCTGCTTACAGGCTTTCACCGGAGTCCAGTTAAAACTCAGCACATCAGTCAGATTCACCGCAATAGCAGTAGCAATGCTATTATCGTATGAATCAGTGAGCTGATAATCCGCGAAAATCCCATCAGTAAAAATCCAGTCAGCAGCTATGGAATCATATGAGTACTTTAATGGATCCATCCCAAGAATACTTTCTTTTTTGTCATCGTATCCATCAAGATCACTGTCAGGCATCGTCGGATCGGAGATCATTTTAATGAACACCTTATCTCCGGATTGCATAATGACGAGTTCTTCACCGTTTTTCAAACCGTCTCCATCGTAGTCATCCGAAAGAACACCGTTTTCGTCATAAGTAAAGTCATATCCGATAAAGCGGCTCAAGATACCAGTGCTTAGCGGAAGCGATCCATCGCAGATTAGTTTGTTATAGTAATCCGGAATACCGTCTCCATTCGTATCTGTTGTCAAATCAATCGTATTGCTCTCGATTTCTTCAAACACGTCATCCAAATTTAAAATATTGTCGGTGTCAAAGTCTTCTGTTGTGGCATGATAGTATTTACCGTTTGTTCCATCTGCAATTTTTTTCAGTACCGTTTCGGATGCGCTTCCCATTCCGATTGTGTAGACCACAACATTGTTTTCAGAAGCGCTCTTTATCAAAGCATCATATGAATAGGTGTACCGGTTATCCTCGCCATCGGTAATAAAAATTATATACTGGTACTCAGACTCCGATTGTGTTAGTTCATTAAGAGCCATATGAAGCCCCGTAGAACCATCAGTGCCGGAATTGGTATTATATCCGCTATCATACGATATGCTGTCGATGGCGGCATTCAGCTGCTGTTTGTCTGTTGTCAGCGCAGAAACAAGTGTAGCCGTCTTTATGAATTTTACAACTGCCGCCTGATCCGTATCTGCACGAAGTTTTGAAATGAATCTTTTCGACAATGCTTTGAAAATCTGCTTGGGATCATTATCATCCATGCTAGCCGAGTAATCTATAACAAAGACAATATCAAGCTTAGCATTTTCATCATCTCCATCAAAGAGTGGCGGCTTGATATCTGCTGCCCATACATCGTCAAATTCAATTTTATTTAGCAGAATGTATGTTGAAAAGTGTTCAACCGAAACGCTGACTTTTCCATCAACAACCGTTTGATTTGGTAATTCCTCCAATTCCTGCGTCTTTTCGTTGTAATAGTAGATTCTCGGCTGGAAGTCGTCTCCGATGCTTCCTAAACTGCGATCATAAGAAAACTCCAGCACAGCAGCCTTGATATTTCCGTCAGCGTTGAAATCATATGCCGCTCCTAAATATCCAGGAACGTTCTCAGTAAGCAGTGGATTATCAAGCATGCTGACCGCAGATACTCTGACACTTCCCAAAACAGAGCCGTCAACACTGGCTGTTACGGAAGCGGAAACAGGGTTGTCTTCCGACAGCGGAGCGCTACTGGACGTTTCCGTAAATTCATTTTGTGCTACCAGAGGATCAGTACCATAGAGGATTTCTGTTCCATCATCGGCCCCATCTCCGTCCGTATCCTTGATTCGCGGATCTGTATGATACAGTTCTATTTCATCTTTATCACTCAAACCATCAAAGTCGGTATCTTTAACTACCGGATTTGTCCCAAGTTCAATTTCCTGACCGTTCGAGAGGCCATCTTGGTCGTAATCTTCATCGTAGTCCGAAATCCCGTTTCCGTCACTATCCTTTTCCAACGGGTTATAACCAAATATCATTACCTCCTGATAATCTGTTAATCCGTCGCCATCCGTATCCTGCAAATTGATATCCGTTTTTTTTGCTATCTCTAAATAGTCGGCAAGCCCATCTCCATCGGTATCCCCTAACGAGTCTTCCGATACCCAATACGCAAAGAGACTTATATTTGCGTTAATTGGTTCGTTATAAGCATTAAAGAGATCATTACATTCTTTTGACGTAGACCAACCAGCAAAATAAAAGCCGTCACATGTCGGTTCTGCTGGGACCGTCATCATCTCGCCCTGTTTTACCACTTGCTGCGGTGGAACCCCCTGTACATTTTCTCCATTTCCATCAAATGTAACCGTGAAGGATTGTCCCGGGGTAGGATCGGGATCCGGGGTAGGATTAGGTGCGGGCGGGAGGACGGTGCCGGTACTGGATGCGGGCTTGGATGCGGGAGTAGACGCGCCTGCAATGTTCTTGCAGAACCGGGCGAGGATGGCCGCTACCTGTGCGCGGGTTGCGCTGCCCTTCGGATCAAGCTTGCTACCGGAGCCGTTGATCAGTCCCTCTGCGCTTGCCCATTTCATGGCTGCGAGCGCATAGCTGCCGACCGTACCGGCATCTGCAAATCTGCTGATCTCGGCAGAAGCTGTCACGGCGTAGCCGCAGAAAGTGGCATAGCGGTACAAAATTGCCGCCAGCTGCTCACGCGTGATTGCATTGTCCGGGCCAAACGTGCCGTCCGCATAGCCGCTGACGATCTTGTTTTCTGCCGCCCATGTGATTGCCTTCTCATAGTACTTCCCTGCCGCCACGTCGCCAAACGGGCATACGCCGGAAACAGCAGGCTCGCCGGAAAGGCGGTACAGGATCGTCACGATCATGCCGCGGGTCGTGGTGGCCTTCGGGCTGAACGTGCCGCTGCCCGTTCCGTTCATCAGGCCATTTTCGCATACATATCGGACATCATCATAAAACCAGTCAGACGTTTTCACATCAGAAAACGTGCTGTCTGCCGCCAATGCTGACATTGGCAGCATCCCGAACAACAGGACCATGCTCAGGAGCAGGGCAAGGATTCGCTTTGATCGTTTCATGCCATTTTTCCTCCTATTGTGTGTTTTCTCTCATCTGTGTGTATCTTTCATGGTACGAAGTATACACTACTCTATATTGATTGTACCGGACATTTCCAGTGAATGCAAGGATTATTTCTCCATTTTAGAAATATTTCTGGCAATTTCGTCAAAAAGCGCCTATTTGCTTAAAAACCCCCGCAGAGGCGGCCCGGCCAGCCGCTCTGCGGGGGTTCTCACTATGTAAGATTAAATTCAATGCAGATGGGGCGCATCGGTCAACCTAAAATGGCTTCGCCGCGCTCGTCAAGCTGCTGGTTGCAGGCGACAAGACTCATGCCGTTGCCGAGCGCGTAGAACAGGATGCTGTCACGCGGGACCCAGTCATAAATCTGCGCGTAGCCCGCATGCAGCAGAAGCTTCTGCGGCTCGTCCGCTCGGAGGCCGACTCTGAAGCACAGGCAGAGCAGATCGTCACAACTCGGACGTCAGATGCAGCAGTTCCGGCAACTCCTGCGCACACAGCGCGAGTGCATTCTGCGCCGGTATGCGAGCGCGGACGTGCCGTGCTGTGCATATCGTGTGCCATTGGCGGCGTCCGGTTTGCTCTACAGCAGCTGCGGCAGGAACCGGAGATATCCGCACAGGTGCAGAAGCAGACATCGGAACTCGACCATGAAGCCGTCACACTGCAGGAGCCGGATCCGCTCACCGCCGCGGCCTGGACACATTCGTGTCCGGGCCGGTTTTTTATGCAAATTCGATCTCGTCGCAGATGATTTTCGTATCGATCAAGTCGGATGGGCGGATTCCCCGGTGCGCGGGGCCTGCCGGGGCATCGAACAGGATGTGCACCTCGTAGCCCATCCCGCTCTTATGCCGGTAAAGTTCCCGGTACAGCCAGACCGCACCGACACGGGGCGGCTCCTGCTTGAGCCTTGCACCGCGGAAGGTCACGGTATGGTATTCAGAATACGGGCTGTCGATGCGGAGCGTAAGGTCCGTTCCGGTGATGATCTCCCGTACCGCGCCGTCATGGAAGAAAAAGCGCCGCAGCAGTCCATCCGGCAGTGCCTCGCGCGTCTGCGCGGCGCAGTACGCCCGATCGATCTCGTCCAGCCGCTTCTGCACCTCCGGCGTCATGGGGTCTGTCTGACAGGCGATGTACCAGTCCTTTGTGAGATACCGCATAACTGCCCTCCTCTATTTGATCGACATAATCCATTCATCGCCGCGGAGCAGATATTGGAATTCCGTCAGCTCCGGCGTGTTCATCATGTGCAGCATTTCTTCGAGATCGTCCACGGTTTGCAGGGACGGGAGCTTGCTGTATTCGATCCACGCCATTTCTCCTTCCTCCGACGAGGTCAGCGTTCCCGACCATTCCACGGCCTTGAACAGCAGCACGACGTACCGGCCGGCTTCGATTGGGAACTGCTTGACGCCGACGAGCCTCGGGTTCCGGATCGTCAGGCCGGTTTCCTCCTGCATCTCCCGGATGGCAGCGTCTACGAACGACTCCCCCGGCTCCACATGGCCGCCCGGCAGCGCCCAGCCGTGCCAGTCCTCCTTTTTCCGGTTCTGGAGCAGCACCCTGCCGCCGTCCTCCAGCAGACATACTACGGCCAGCTCTACATTCTCCGTTCTGCTCATATCCGAACTCCCCTCAGTTTTTCTTATTGTAGCAGAGAACCGCAGTCCGCGCAACCACGCTTCCCGGAAAACCTCTGCGCGCTTCCTGTGTTTTCTTGCATTTTCCAGTCGAAGCTGGTACAATATTGCTATCCAGATTCTATCGGGCCGGGCGGCGTTCCGGGCCTGAAATATGTCAAAGGCAGGTGCGCTGTCATGCCGCTTATTATCGTTCGAAACGACATCACGACTATGCGCGTGGACGCCATTGTCAATGCAGCCAACGAGTCTTTGCTCGGCGGGGGCGGCGTGGACGGCTGCATCCACCGGGCGGCCGGGCCGGAGCTGCTGGCTGAATGCCGGCGACTCGGCGGGTGCAGGACCGGCGAGGCCAAGCTCACGCGGGGATACCGCCTGCCCTGCAAATATATCATTCACACCGTCGGCCCGGTGTGGCACGGCGGCGATCACGGCGAACAGGAGCAGCTCGTTTCCTGCTACCGGACGAGCCTTGCGCTGGCAAGGAAGCACCATTTCCAGACGGTGGCGTTCCCGCTGATCTCCTCCGGCGTTTACGGGTACCCGAAGGAGCAGGCGCTGCGCACGGCGATGGACGCCATCGGCGCGTTTTTGCTGGAGCACGACATGACGGTCTATCTCGTCATTTTCGACCGCAGCGCCTACCAGATCAGCAGCCGGCTGTTCGCGGACATTGCTGCGTACATCGACGACCACTATGTAGACGCGCATACGGATTTTATCCGCTCGCGTCCGTACTCGGATTCGATCACCGACGAAGACGTAAGGCCCACCTGCAGAGCTCCAAGCGCGGCGTTCCCGTCCGTCCCCCGGCCCCTCCGCAGTCTGAACGACAGGCTGAGGCATCTGGACGCCGGATTTTCCGAAACGCTGCTGGCGCACATCGACCGCAGCGGCAAAAAGGATTCCGAGATCTACAAGCGGGCCAACGTCGACCGCAAGCTGTTCTCCAAGATCCGCAGCAACCCGGACTACCGGCCGTCCAAGCCCACGGCCCTCGCCTTTGCCATCGCGCTGGAGCTGGACCTGACGGAGACACGCGATCTCATAGCCCGCGCGGGCTATGCCCTCAGCCGCAGCAGCAAGTTCGACGTGATCATCGAGTATTTCATCAGCCAGCGGAACTACAACATTTACGAGATCAACGAGGCGCTGTTCGCCTTTGACCAGAGCTTGCTGGGGGCGTGATTCGCAGACACCTCCGAATTCGCGCCTGTAGGGGCCGATGCCTACATCGGCCCGCGCAGAATGCACCGCTTTTACGGAAGCCTTCGGCGAATTCGCAACTTCCTCACGGGCCGATGTGGGCATCGGCCCCTACATTCAAAAACAGGTTCTTGCGGGTTTATGATAGATTTCCGGAAAATGCTGCATTCTGTGCGGGCGGACAGAGTCGTCCGCCCCTACGCAGGACTTGGAAATCATGCAGAAAAAATCGTAGTTTAAAATATGTCGCTTTCCAAGCGACCAAATCCTCCTTTGTGTTCGGTATAATCAGGACACAAACAAGCACAGGAGGGTATTCATAATGACAGAACTGGTTTTTATTCTCGATCGCAGCGGCTCTATGGCGGGGCTGGAAGCGGACACCATTGGGGGGTTCAACTCCATGATCGCCAAGCAGAAGAAGGAAGCGGGCGAGGCGCTTGTCTCCACGGTCCTGTTTGACCGCGACAGCACCGTCATTCACGACCGGCTGCCGCTGGAGAAGGTGCCGCCCATGACGGAGAAGGACTATTTCGCACGCGGCTGCACAGCGCTGCTCGACGCGGTAGGCGAAGCCATCCATCATATCGGCAATGTCCACAAGTACGCCCGGCGGGAGGATGTGCCGGAAAAGACGCTGTTCATCATCACCACCGACGGCTATGAAAACGCCAGCCGCCGCTACAGCTACGAGACGGTGCAGCGGATGATCGAGCGGCAGAAGACAAAATACGGCTGGGAGTTTCTGTTCCTCGGCGCGAACATCGACGCGGCGAAGGAAGCCGCCCGCTTCGGCATCAGCGCCGAACGTGCAGTGGATTACAAATGCGACGAGGTGGGCACGGCGCTCAACTATGACGTGATCAGTGAAGCGATCTGCACCGTCCGCGCGTCCAGACCGCTCAGTCCCGGATGGAAGGCGCGAATCGACGCGGATGTAAAAAAACGTGGGAGGTAATCAAATATGTACGGCGCAATTCTGGGCGATATCATCGGCAGCCCCTATGAATTCGACTTCAACAATTACAAGTCGAAGGACTTTCCGCTCTTTTGCCAGCGTTCTGAATTTACCGACGATACGGTCATGACGCTGGCAGTGGCAAAGGCGCTGCTGGACACGTGCGGGCAGGACGACGCAGCCATCAAAGCAGCGCTTGTGCACCAGATGCAGCAGCTGGGCCGCGCCTATCCCGGCAGGGGCTATGGCACGCGGTTCATCGGCTGGCTGTATGAGGATGCTCCGCGGCCCTACAACAGCTATGGAAACGGCAGCGCCATGCGGGTTTCCGCTGCGGCGGAGCTGGCGGAGGATATGGAGCAGGCGCTGCATCTGGCGAAGCTCACCGCCGAGGTCACGCACAATCACCCCGAAGGGATCAAGGGCGCACAGGCGACCGCCGCGGCAATGTTCCTCGCCCGCACCGGCAGCAGCAAGGCGGATATCCGGACGTATGTGGAACGCGAGTTCGGCTACGACCTCAGCCGCAGCTGCGATGAAATTCGCCCTGACTACCATCATGTGGAGAGCTGTCAGGAGACAGTCCCGCAGGCGATCACCGCGTTTCTGGAAAGCACAGATTTTGAGAACGCGCTGCGCACAGCGGTATCTCTCGGCGGAGACAGCGACACGCTGGCCGCCATCACCGGCAGCATCGCCGAGGCGTTCTATGGTGTGCCGGAGGATCTGAAAGCAGAGTGCCGCAGACGGCTGACGCCGGAATTGGAAGCGCTTTTGCTGGCATGGGAAGCACGGGCAGCCTGACCATGCCCTATCCAGCCGCTTGTGAACGCTTTATGAATTTTGCAAAAACCCCTTGCAAACGAGGAAAAGTGTGCTAGAATACAGTTAGCACTCAGATAGCATGAGTGCTAACTGCAAAGGACGTGACATTTACTATGGCAAAGAAACAGTTCAAGGCAGAATCAAAGAGACTGCTGGATATGATGATTAATTCTATCTATACAAATCAGGAAATCTTCTTAAGAGAAATCATTTCCAATGCATCAGATGCACTGGACAAGAGATATTATCTTTCTCTTACTAATCCTGATATGAAAGTAGATAAGAGTGATTTGAAGATCACAATTGAAAGACACAAGGACACACGTCAGCTGGTTATTGAAGATACCGGTATCGGTATGACAAGTGAGGAACTTGAAAAGAACCTCGGCACCATCGCAAGATCAGGTTCTGCAGAATTCAAGGCACAGCTTGAAAAAGCAAATGACAACACAGACATTATCGGTCAGTTCGGTGTAGGTTTCTATTCCGCATTTATGGTCGCTAAGAGAATTTTAGTAGAAACGCATTCCGCAACAGAAGCACAGGCACACAGCTGGACATCTTCTGGTGAAGATGGTTACATCATCTCTGATATTGAAAAACCGGAAATCGGCACACGTATCACTCTGGATCTCAAGGATGATACAGATGATATCAAGTACAGTGACTACCTAGAGGAATTCAAGATTAGAGATCTCGTCAAGAAGTACAGTGACTATGTACGTTACCCTATCGAAATGTCTGTCACAAAACATACACCAGATCCAACGGATGAAAACAAGACAATCGATACAGAGGAAGTTGAAACACTGAACTCCATGACTCCATTGTGGAAGAAACAGAAGTCTTCTATTACAAAGGAAGAATACAACGAGTTCTACAAGTCCAAGTTCAACGACTGGGAAGATCCTCAGAAAGTTATTCACTACAATGTAGAAGGTAATGTTTCCTACACTGCAATGCTGTACATTCCTTCCCGTACACCATATAACTTCTACTATTCTGACTATGAAGAAGGCATTCAGCTGTACTCTCATAACGTATTTATCATGGATAAGGTAAAAGACCTGATTCCGGATTATTACAGATTTGTTCAGGGTATCATTGACAGTGATGACCTTTCATTGAACATTTCCCGTGAACTTCTCCAGCAGAACAGACAGGTTCAGTTGCTCTCCAAGTCCATTGAAAAGAAGATCCACTCAGCTCTTGAAGATATGTTAAAGAACGAACGTGAAGAATATGAAAAGTTCTTCGATAACTTCGGAC